>Ga0169931_10000033_pt1 | contig 182511 bp, 182 predicted proteins | sample Kivu_15m_20L_FD_129675 | JGI IMG/M metagenome (GOLD analysis project Ga0169931, IMG submission 129675) | Freshwater microbial communities from Lake Kivu, Western Province, Rwanda to study Microbial Dark Matter (Phase II) - Kivu_15m_20L... | ecosystem: Environmental > Aquatic > Freshwater >...
CACCGACACCTTCAAGCCGTTCATCTGGCTGCGCAGGCCTTCCGAGATGGCCAGGCCCGCTGCGTCGTCGGCCGCCCGGTTGATCCGGAACCCCGACGACAGCTTCTCCAACGACTTCGACATCATCGAGTCGGTGGCGTTGAGATTGCGGTACGCGTTCAGCGCCGCAACGTTGGTGTTGATCCGAAGAGCCACTGCATCTCCTCCGTGATGTTCCCGGTCCGTCCATGGGCCGGTGCCGTCGCGTCCTGCGGCGGCTATGGGCGCAATCGGGTATTCGCACAAGTCGTTCCAGCAAGGAGGCCCTAACGCTCCTTCCAGGTTTCGTCATGGTCACGGGTTCGCAGCTGCTCCCCAGCGGCTGTCGCCGGACGCGAGCAGGGCCGAACGCGAACGAGGCCCCGCCGAGCGGGGCCTCGTGCGCGTCGTTCTCTCGAGAATCGGAGGATCAGGCGCTGCGCTGCCGAGCCAAACGCTCGGCGAACTGCTCGGAGTCGGCGTTCAGCCGGGTCCGGTGCGTGGAGGCCTCGGACACGGCCGCCACGTAGGCGGCCCGCCGTCGGGCCGCACGACCTCGGGGCAGCTCGACCGGCGCAGGCGGCGGGCTCAGCTGTGCATCGAGGCCCTCGCGCAGCAGGTCGAGCGCCTCCGCGCAGAGCTGCGACACCCGGGACAGCGACACCCCGAGGTCCACGGCGATGCTCTGCATCTCGCGGTTCTCGAAGAAGTACTCGACCACGACATGGCGCAGGCGCTCCGGCAACGACAGCACGGCGTCGTGCAGGTAGCCCCGGAGTTCCTGGTCGAGCAGCAGCGTGTCCGGTCCGTCGGAGGGGTCCGCCGGCGGCTGCACCGGCCCGGACGGGTCGGCGTCGAAACGGACCATGGTGGCGCGCGACATGTCGGCGCGGAGCTGCGCCACGACATCACGACCCCATCCGAGTTCCGTTGCGACCTCGTCGTCGGACGCATCCCGGCCGAGCCGCGCTCGCAGGCGCTCGTCGGCCGCCTCGACGCGGCGGGCGTTTGTGCGGGTCGTGCGGGAAAGGAAGTCGAGCGAGCGCAGTTCGTCGACGATGGAGCCGCGGATTCGGACACGGGCGAACCGGTCGAAGGGCACACCTCGGTCGCTGCGCCACGTCTGGGCGGCCTGTACGAGGCCGGCGAGGCCGGCCGAGTACAGATCGTCCCGGTTCACGTGCCGAGGCACGCGAGCGGCCACGTCGCCGACAATGGCACGGACGAGATTGACATGAGCTGCCACGAGGTCGTCGACCGACCCGGGCGCGACCTGGTCTCCGGTGCGCATGCCCAACCGGTCGGCCTCGCGCCGGGGGCACTCCATCCCCCGGATGGGTGATCGGTCGTCAGAGCCCTCCCCCGTCCTCCCCCATTTCGCCCTCAAGGCGGGCCGCACGACGGTCGATGCCTGTCGTGTCGTGGAGCGCGGAACGGATCGGGCAACGCAATCGAACCGGACGGCCCGAGCCGTGGTCGCCGAGGAATGGGCGCTGCTGCGCCTCGGCCTGCGCGCCGTGCTGGCGGACACCGCCATCCGGGTCGTGGCCGACGGGGCCAACGTGCTCCCCGTGCTCGAGGACGCCGAACGGCTCAACGCCGGCGTCGTCGTGGTCGGTCGCTGCACCGACCTCGATCTCGGCGATGCGGTGCGCGCGGCCGCCGGCGGCGGGCGCTCCGTGATCGCAGTGCTCCCGCCGGACGAGTCGAGCGATCCGCTCGACCTTTTCGCGCTCGGCGCAGCAGGCGTGGTCGCACGCCTCGACACCGAGTACGACCTCCACCAGGCCCTGTGGCGCATCAACCGCGGCGAACGCGCCCTCAGCCCCGCTGCGTTGGCCCTGGTGGGTCGATCCGACACCCCCGACGACTCGAACCTCGGCCTCACCCGTCGGGAACGAGCGGTACTGGCCCAACTCGCACGGGGGGCCAGCAACCGGAGCATCGCCGGGGCCTTGTTCATCGGCGAGGAGACCGTCAAGACCCACCTTGCGAACATCTACGCCAAGCTCGAGGTCCGGGGGCGGCGTGAGGCTGTAGGACGGGCCGCCGAACTCGGTCTGGTCGGATGACCGCCGCCGAAACCTTCGACGGGCTCAAGTGCGGCTCTCGGTCTGCCGATCGAAGCCTGGTGGACCTCGCCGACATCTCGACGATCTTGTGGCGCGAGCGTCAGATGCTCGAGCAGCTCCTGTTCAAGATGACGGTCGAACATCTGGTGCTCTCCACCGGTGACACCCGCTGGCTCCCGAAGGCGACCGAGGAGGTCGAACTCGTCCTCGAGTCGATCGGTCGCGCCGAGTTGCTGCGGGCGATGGCCGTGCGGGAGGTGGGTGAGCGGCTCGGGCTCGGCGCAGCACCGACCCTGCGGGAGCTGATCCCCCAGGCGCCCGCGCCCTGGGACGCCGTGCTCCAGGAACACCGCAACGCGTTCCTCGAGCTCACCGCCGAGATCGAGGAGATGGCCCGCACCAACCGGGAGCTCATCCAACGGGGAGCGATGGCGGTTCGCCAGCTGCTCGAAAGCCTCGGCGCTGCCGAACCCGACGCCCTGTCGCGCCGACCGGAGCGGCGGCCGACGGGGACGATGATCAACGAGGTGTTCTGATGAGCAGCACCGGCGGCTTCAACATCGGACTGACGGCGCTCATCGCCCATCGGCAAACGCTCGACGTCATCGGTCAGAACCTCGCCAACGTCAACACCGAGGGCTACTCGCGTCAGCGGGTCAACCTGAAGCCCGATGCCGGGCCGATCAGCCCCGCCGTGTTCTCGATCTACGACGGCACCGGCAGCGGTGTGCGGATCAACGGGCTCACCCGTCTGCGCGACGAGTTCCTCGAGGCGCGCGCCCACCAGGAGTTCGCCTACGACTCGCAGCTCAACCGAACCAAGGAGCTGATCGACGGCGTCGAGACGACGTTCTCCGAACCCACCGACAATGGGCTCGGCGCCCTGCTGGGCGACTTCATCGGCTCGTGGTCGTCGCTGGCCAATGCGCCCGGGGAGCTCGCCTCGCGCAGCCAAGTCGTCGAACGTGGCGAGACGCTCGCAGCGGCGATCCGCAACCAGGACAGCAACCTGCAGGGGCAGCGCAGGGCCACCACCGATCAGCTGTCCAACCAGATCAGCCAGATCAACCTCAAGACGCGTCAGTTCTCCGCCCTGAACGACCGGGTCCGTAGCGCCCAGGCCGACGGTGATGCGGCCAACGAGTTGCGCGACCAGCGCGACCAGCTCGCCGTCGAACTGGCACAGGCGCTCGGTGCCCGGTTCGTGACCAGCGCCGAGGGGGCCGTCGACGTTTACCTGGGTGCGCAGGTACTCGTGCGTTCCGAGAGCGCCGAGGCGCTCAAGGTCACCACCGAACCCGGCACCGGAAACGTGTCCGTCAACTTCGTCACCAACGGGTCGGCGGCAAGCGTCGGCGGTGCAGCGCTCGCTTCGATCCAGGGAATCAACGAGGTGATTCCCCGCTACCGCAACGAGTTGGCCGCCATCGCCACCAAACTTGCCGACGAGGTCAATGGCGTCCACACTGCGTCGTACGACCGCAGCGGCAACCCAGGGCAAGCGTTCTTCACGTTCGGCTCCAACGGCATCATCATGAACCCGGTGGTACGGAACGACCCGAACAAGGTCGCAGCATCGGCTATCCCCGGGGGCAACCTCGACGGCACTGCGGCCCGTGAGATCTCGCGCAAGACCGGAGCGCAGAAGCTTTACGGCGACACCGTCGTGCGCGTCGCCGTCGAGGCGCAGGCTGCGTCGCGTCGCGTCGACGTGCAAGCCAACGTCATGAAACAGATCGAGAACGCTCGCGACTCGACCTCCGGCGTGAACGTCGACGAGGAGATGGCGAACCTCCTGGCAACGCAGCGCGCCTACGAGGCCGCTGCTCGGTTCATCTCGGTCCTCGACGAGGTCCTCGACACCCTCGTCAACCGGTTGGTGCGATGACGATCCCCGGTTCCACCCCCTGCCGACCCGCACCGGAACGGCACACCGCTGAGGAGGTCCGCTCGTGACCCGGGTGACCGAGCGCGGAGCAAACCGCGTCATGCTCGACAACCTGCAGGCGTCCCTGCAGAAGATGTCCCGACTCCAGGAGCAGGTGGCGTCCGGTCGGCAGATCAACAAGCCGTCGGATTCGCCGGACGGCACGGTGAACGCGCTGCGCTACCGCGACGACCTGCGTCGGATCGACCAGTACAAGGCGAGCGCCCAGGACGGGCTCGACTGGCTCAACATCACCGACACGACCCTGCAGAAGGGGCTGGAGGCCGTCGGGCGCGCCCGCACCCTGGTCATCCAGGCTCGCAACAGCACCGTGGACGCCGGCTCCCGGGAGGGCATGGCAAAAGAGGTCGAGGCGCTGCGCGACTCCCTGCTGGCGCTCGCCAACACCAAGGTCGGCGACCGGCCGCTGTTCGCCGGCACCGCCGATGTTGCGTTCGCCTACAACGGCGCCGGGGTGTACCAGGGCACGCCACCGGGCACGGCTGGCGACCGGATCGATCGCCAGGTGGGTCCGGACTCGGCGCTGCGCATCAACCTGACGGGTCCCGAGGCCTTCGGCGCTCCCGGCACCGACGTCTTCAGCGCCCTGTCGACACTGGCGACCAACCTGCGCTCGAATCCCAACGGCCTGGGTGCAAGCTTGGATGCCATGGCCGCCGCCAACGCCCAGATGCGCGCTGCGCTCGCCACCGTCGGCGCCCGAGCCAACCAGATGAACCTGGTGATCGACCGCAACGAGGCGGCCCGCCTCGACATCACCACCGGCCTGGCCGAGGTCGAGCAGATCGACATCTCGGAAGCGACCCTGAACATCAAGCTGCAGGAGGTCGCCTTCCAGGCCGCCCTCAGCGCGGCAGCGAAGGTGTCCCGGAACTCGCTGATGGACTTCCTGCGATGAGCCCCGAAAGGTCCCCCACCGTGCTCGCCGACCCCACCGTGATCACCTTCCCCCTCGGGCTGTGCGGTTTCCCAGAGATCCAGCGTTACGAACTGAACGCCTGGGGCGGGGACGGGAGCCCGTACCGGCTCATGCGCGCGCTCGAGCAGGGCGGTCCGGAGTTCGTCGTCGTCGACCCGGCCCTGTTCTTCGAGGACTACGAGGTGGAACTCGACGACCCCGACGCCGACCTGATCGGCATCGCCCACTCCGAGGACGCACTCGTGCTCGTCATCGTCACCCTGGGCGACCCGATCGAGGATTCCACCGCGAACCTGCTCGGCCCGGTGGTGGTCAACACGGTCGGTGGGCGCGCCGTCCAAGCGGTGCAGGTCTCCCCGACGCTCACCAGCCGTGCTCGTCTGTTCGCTCACCGAGGTCCACTCGCCACGGTCGGCGGGTAGGGTCCTTCGCACGCCAGGAAAGGATTCCTCGTGCTCGTGCTCACGCGCCGCGCCAACCAGAGCATCATGATCGGCAACGACGTAGTGGTCACCGTGCTCGAAGTCAAAGGCGACCAGGTCCGCATCGGTATCAAAGCTCCCCGTTCGGTGACCGTTCACCGCGAGGAGGTGTACGCCGAGTTGGCCCGGGAGAACCGGGCCGCGGCGACCACCCCGTCGGCGGCGGCACTCGAGCGCCTGCGCGAGCTCACCCCTCGCGAACCGGCCGGCTGAACCGCCACCCCGGCCGGGGGCCACCCGACCCGACCCTACGGTCAGGGCACAGATCGGACGATCGCGACGGGTCCAGTCGCGTGGTGGGCGCAGTTGGTCGCCACCGACCCGAGCAGCAGCCCGAGGAACCCGCCGTGCCCGCGCGCCCCGACGACCAGCAGATCGGCCGGGCCCGCCTGCGTCGTGAGCGTGGACGCCGGGTCGCCCTCGATGACGACCCCGCTGACGCGGGCGGGCCGATCGCCGGAACCGAGCGCCTTGGCCAACGTCGCGTCGAGCGTGGCCTGGGCCCCTTCGGCCAGCTGCGTGCAGGACACCGCCATCGCCGCCTCACCGAAGGGATCGACCCATGTCCAGGCGTAGATCACCTCGACCGGGCAGTCCCGCCGCTCGCCCTCGGCGAGCGCCCACCGCAGCGCGTCGACCGAATGGTCCGAGCCGTCCACGCCGACCACGATGCGACCCGTGGCGTCGGCACCGACCTGGGCGCTCGGCGGCACGACCACGACGCTGCACGATGCGTGGCGGGCGAGCTGGTTGCTCACCGAGCCGAGCAACAGGCGCTCGACCCGGCTGTGGCCCCGGGTCCCGATGACCAGCAGCGCAGCACCCTGGGCGGCATCGTTGAGGACAGCGGCGGCACCGCCCTCGGTGACCGTGGCCAGGATCTCCACACCCTCGGCATCCCGGGCGAGCCCGGCGATCGCGTCGTCGAGGCGGGACTTGGCATCGACCGCCTGGTCGGCCAAGGGTTCGAGCGGCACGACCGCACCCGGGGCCGCAACGACCCACGGGTAGCTCCAGGCCGAGACCGCATCGACGACGGCGCCGAGCAACCGAGCCTCGGCGACGGCCCAGCGCAGGGCGCGTCGAGCGGTGTCGGATCCGTCGACCCCGACGACGATCCGGGGGCGTTCCTGGTCGGCCATGGCGATGTCCTCCTCGACGGCGCCGGGCAACGCCGGCGCTGGGCGAGAGCATGGCGCACCGCGCCCGCGCCGGCGTACGGACGGAGGTCCCGGTCCTGGTCAGACCTTAGGGCCGCCGAGACCGTCGAGCGTGTCGAGGTGCTCGACGACGTGGTCGAGCACCCGGGCCACGACGAGGTCCTCGGCCCGCTGGGCGACGCCCGACACGAGGACGGCCGAACGGCCCCAATCCTCGGCGGTCATCCCGGCGACCACGGCCCGCAGCGCATCGAGGTGCCGCGCGACCGCCGTCACGTCGGCCGAACAATCCGTCGCGCCGGCCGCAGCCCGCACCGGATCGAGACGCGACGCAGCGTCGAGGGCCCGACCGACGACGACGGCCCCAGCCGCCGGGTCGGTGTCGATGAGCCGTGCGAGTTCCTTCGGCCAGAACGCCGTGAGTTCGGCCAGATGGGCCCAGAGCTGCGCGACATCCCAGTCGTCGGTGGCCCCCGGGGTGGGACCGTTGGTGCGGGTCGCGGCGAGTACGGTCCGCACCGAGAGTTCGTCGATCCGGTCGACGACCGCCTGTACGGCCTGGGCGGCGGGCCCGGTGGGCAGCCGCCAGTGCTCGGCCAGCGGGAGCAGCGTGGAGACCTCGTCGAACGCGTCGAGGAACCGGTCGTTCTCGGAACCGGCGCCGATGGTGACCCGTACACCCTCCCCGGGGAACGGCCGGGTAACCACACCGCGGCGCTCGAGGGCCAGTGTCAGCTCGGCCGCCGGCGCCCCGACGGGAAGCCACACGAAGTTGGCCTGGGCGTCCGGGGTCGAGAATCCCCGCTCCCGCAATCCGGCCTGCACCCGGCCGCGCTCGGCCAGGGTGACGTTGACGCGTTCGCCGAGTTCCTCGTCGGCAGCGAGGCTCGCGAGCGCGCCCACCTGTGCCAACCCGTTGACCGCGAAGGGCACCAGGGTGCGGTCGACGGCCGAGATCACCTCGGGGTGGCCGAACAGGTACCCGATGCGCAGCGCCGCAAGCCCGTAGGCCTTGGAGAAGGTCCGCAGCACCGCGAGGTTGGGGTACCGGTCGAGCAAGGACGGCGCGTCGTGCACGTGCGCGCCGGTGACGTACTCGTGGTACGCCTCGTCGAGCACCACCAGGCACGACGGAGGCGCAGCGTCGAGCAACCGCACGAGCTCGTCGTGCGCCACGGCGGTGCCCGTCGGGTTGTTCGGCGAAGTCACCATCACGAGCCGGGTCCGCTCCGTCAGCGCAGCGGTCATCCCGGCGACGTCGAGCGCCTCGCGCCGGTTCGGCACGGTGACCTCGGCCCCGCCGACGGTGCGGGTGTAAATCGGATACGCCTCGAAGCTGCGCCAGCCGTAGAGGACCTCCTGGCCCGGGTCGACATACGTGAGCAGCAGCTGCTGGAGGATGCCCACCGATCCGCACCCGACGGTGATGCGGTCGGCGGTGAGACCGAGGCGGTCGGCGAGCGTTTCGCGCACGGCGGTGGCCCGATGGTCGGGGTACCGGGGCAGGCCGCCGAGGGCAGCCGTGAGGGCCTCACGCACCGACGGCAACGGGTCGTAGGGGTTCTCGTTGGAAGCGAGCTTCACGGCCGAGGTGAGGTCGTGCTCGGCCATCGCCACTTCGAGGGCCTTGCCCGGCTTGTAGGCAGGCAGGCCGGACACGGCAGGGCGAGGGGAGGGCGGGGCAGGTGCGGCGCGCATCGGAACCACAGCATGCCCTGCCGCTACGGTCCGGGCGCATGGGGACCGATTCTTGGGATGTCGAGGCCGACGTCGTCGTGCTCGGGAGCGGCGCTGCCGGCCTGCTCACCGCGGTGGTGGCCCACGACCACGGCGCATCGGTGGCACTGCTGGAGAAGGCCGACACCGTGGGCGGCACGTCCGCGGTCTCCGGGGGGATCCTCTGGATCCCCGACAACCACCACCTACACGAGGCCGGCCTGACCGACAGCCGAGCCGACGCGCTCGCCTACCTCGGCGCGTTGTCGTTGGGCCGCATCGATTCCGACCTCGCCGCGGTGCTCGTCGACGCCGGCCCGCAGATGCTGCGCTGGGTCGAGGAGCACACGCCGGCCAAATTCCAGATCGTCCCCGGCTACCCCGACTACCACCCCGAACACCCTGGCGGGAAGCCCGGCGGAGGGCGGTCGCTCGACAACCTGCCGTTCTCGTTCAACGAGCTCGGGGCCTGGGCGCAGCGGGTGTTGCGCAGCGACCGCGTCCATCACTTCACCCTGACCGAGACCCCGCTCGGCGGCGGCCACTACCAGGTTTCGCCCGAGGCGTACCAAGCGCGCGAGAACGCCGACGAGCGCGGCCTGGGTCAAGCCCTCGTCGGGTCGTTGCTGCGTGCGTGTCTTGACCGCGGGATCGAGCCCCGACTGTCGACCCCGGCGCGCGAGCTGCTCAGCGAGGACGGCCGGGTCGTCGGTGTCATCGCCGACCACCACGGCACCCCGGTGCGCGTCCGGGCGCGGCGGGCCGTCGTGCTGGCCACCGGAGGGTTCGAGTGGGATGAGTCACTGCGCCGGGAGTTCCTGCACGCTCCCCTCGAAGCGCCGGCGTCGCCGCCGGACAACACCGGCGACGGGCTACGCATGGCGATGTCCCTCGGCGCTGCGCTCGGCTCGATGGCCGAGGCCTGGTGGGTGCCGTGCCTGCGGATCCCGGGCGAGACCTGGAAGGGGCGGCCGCGCAGCCGCTTGGTGCTGGCCGAGCGCACGTATCCCCGATCGATCATGGTGAACCGCACCGGTCGTCGCTTCTGCAACGAGGCGACGAACTACAACGCGCTGGGCAACGTGTTCCAGGCCTTCGACCCTGTGTCGTTCACCTGGGCCAACGTTCCCGCCTGGTTGGTGTTCGACCACGGCTACCGCTTGCGCTACCCCGTCGGGCCGCTGTCGCCCAACGCGCCCGACCCGGACTGGCTGACGGTCGCGCCGACCCCGGAGACGCTCGGAGCTGCGCTCGGCATCGACGGCGCCGTGCTCGCCGACACCGTCGCGCGCTTCTCCGAACACGCCCGCTCCCTGGAGGACCCGGAGTTCCGCCGGGGTGAGTCCGCCTACGACGGGTTCAACGGCGATGGCACCGAGGCCGGCAAGGCGGCCACGCTCGGACCGCTCGACGAGCCGCCGTACTACGCCGTGCCGATCCTGCCCGGCACGCTGGGCACCAAAGGCGGACCCCGCACCGACGCCCGGGGCCGGGTGTTGTCGGTGCGGGGTGGAGTCATCGACAGCCTCTACGCGGTCGGCAACGTGATGGCCGGGACCACGGGCATGGTGTACGGCGGCGCCGGAGGCACCCTGGGTCCTGCGCTCACCTGGGCATGGGTGGCAGGCCAAGACGCCGCCGCCCGCAGTTCGGACGCCATCGTGGGGCGGATCACCGGGGAGTGAATCGCTTCCGGATTCCCTAGGACAGCAGCATCCGCCCGCACTGGCTGCACTCGCCCAGCTCACCCGGGGCGAGGTGGCGAAGCGCCTCGAGTTCGGCCGACGGCAGCGCCAAGTTGCAGCCGCTGCAGCGCCGCTCAACCACGCGGGCGAGACCGACGCCGTCGAGCCGTGCCCGCAGCGTCTCGTACCGGCGCAGCAGGCTCGCCTCCACCCCGGCGGCGGCGGCGCTGCGCCGCTCGACGGTCTCCGCAAGCTCGGCGTCGACCACCGCCAGCGCGACCGCCTCGGTCCGCGCCGCCTCGGCGGCGCCCGCAGCGAGTTCGCCGAGCCGGGGCTCGAGCGCTGCGAGCGCAACCTCGAGGTCGTCGAGTCCCTCGAGCGCGGCGAGCACCGCGTCGTCGAGCGTCGACTGGCGTGCCCGCAGCGCGGCGAGCTCACCGGTGAGGGCGTCGGCCTCCCGGGTGCTCGACGCCCCGGCCAGCTTGCGTTCGAGTTGGCGCCGCCGGGCGTCGTTGGCCGCCGTCGTGCGCTCCCCGTCGTCGCGGAGCTCTTCGAGCGCTCGCCGGCGCGTCGAGCATCGCTCGGCCTCGGCCCGGGCCGCCGCCAGCTCGCCCTCGATCGCCCGGCGCGCCGCGGTCTCGGGCAGGTTGGCACGGCGATGGCGGAGCTGATCGGCCCGCCGATCGAGCTCCTGCACCTCGGCCAAGGCCTCCAGCTCGTTCGCGCTCATCGTGGCGACCCTACCGGCCGTGGTGTTGCCGTTCGGCCCGCACCGGGCATAGGGTCCTCGGCGATCTCAGTGTTCGGGAAGCCGGTGCGACTCCGGCGCGGTCCCGCCACTGTGACCGGGGAGCGACCTCCATCCTTCGGGAAGCCACTGGGCGAACGCCTGGGAAGGCGGGGCGAGCGTTGATCCGGGAGCCAGGAGACCGGCTGGGATCGCAGGCAACCGAGCGAACCTCACGACGGATGAGGGCTACGAAGGGACAACCGATGAAGCATCCCTTGCGGCCGATCGCGCTCGCGATCGCTGCGCTTTGCGTGGTCGGCTGCGGAGCCGATCGGCCCGACGCCGCCGGCGGCACGCCCGCCCCGGCGACCACCATCGGCCCAGCCGCTCCCGCAGCGCCCAAGCGCATCGTCTCGCTGTCGCCGACCGCCACCGAGTCGCTGTTCGCCATCGGGGCCGGTCCGCAGGTGGTGGCCGTCGACGACCAGTCGAACTTCCCGGCCGAAGCGCCGCGGACGGAGCTGTCGGGCTTCCGGCCCAACGTCGAGGCCATCGCAGCCAAGAATCCCGACCTCGTGGTGATCGCCGACGACTCGGCCAAGCTCGCCGACGCCCTCGGCAAGTTGAAGATCCCGGTGCTCGTGCAGCTGCCGGCCAAGACGATCGACGACGTGTACGCCCAGATCGGTGAGCTCGGCAACCGGACAGGACGGCGGACCCAGGCCGATGCCCTCACCGCGAAGATGAAGGCCGATTTGGCCGCGGCCGTGGCCGCAGCGCCAAAGCCCTCGAAGCCGTTGCGCTACTACCACGAGCTCGACGACACCTACTACACCGTCACCTCGACGACGTTCGCCGGGCAGCTCTACCGCCTGTTCGGCCTGACGTCGATCGCCGATGCTGCCGATGACGGATCCGGGTTCCCGCAGCTGTCGGCAGAAGCCATCCTGACCGCCGACCCCGACGTGATCTTCCTGGCGGACACCAAGTGCTGCAAGCAGTCGGCCCGAACCGTCGCCGCCCGACCCGGCTGGTCGACCCTGAAGGCGGTCAAGGCCAACGCTGTCGTCGAACTCGACGACGACCTCGCGTCCCGGTGGGGTCCTCGGATCGTCGAGTTCGCCCGGGCCGTCGCTGCTGGGCTGCCGAGGTCCTGACGTGGCCGTCGCCGTCGGCCGGCTCGGTATCGGCACTCTGGCTCCCGTCGCGGGTTCCCGCATCGCGCCCTGGTTGGCAGGCGGGATCGCGGCGCTCGTCGGAGCCGTCGTGATCGGGATCCTCACCGGCCCCGCCGGGCTCCCGCTCGGCGGTTCGCTGGTCGAGATGGCCGACCGTGTCCTCCCCGTCGATCTCGACAGCGGCCTGACGGCCGCCCAGGCGACGATCCTGTGGGAGATCCGGGTGCCGCGGGTGCTGCTCGGCGCCGCGGTCGGCTGGCTCCTCGCCGGCGCAGGCGCTGCATACCAGGGAGTGTTCCGGAACCCCCTGGCCGACCCGTTCACCCTCGGCTCGGCCGCCGGTGCCGGTCTGGGCGCGACCCTGGCCATCGTCTACGGCCCGGCGACCGGCTCGTGGCCGCTCGATCCGCTGCCGGTCGCCTCCTTCGCCGGCGCGCTGCTCGCCGTCGCCGTGTCCTACGTGCTGGGCACCGGGGTCGACCGCTCCCGGTCGGCGACCTCGATCGTGCTCGCCGGCATCGCCGTCGCCGCGTTCTTCACCGCGCTGCAGACGTACGTCCAGCAGCGCAATACCGACACCGTGCAGCGCGTCTACACGTGGCTGTTGGGCCGAATGTCGACGGCCACCTGGGACGACGTCCGGCTCGTGGTGCCCTATCTCGTCGTGTGCTCCGTCGGGCTGCTCGCGCTGCGCCGGATGCTCGACGTGCTGCGCGTGGGTGAACTCGAGGCCGCCGCGCTCGGGCTCCACGTGGCCCGGGTGCGACTGGCCGCCGTGGCGCTCGCCACCCTGGGAACGGCCGCCGCCGTGTCGGTCACCGGCCTCATCGGCTTCGTGGGCATCATCGTCCCGCACACGGTACGGCTGGTGGCCGGGGCCAGCTATCGCCGAGTCCTGCCGCTGTCGATGCTGTGCGGCGGTGCCTTCCTGGTGCTCGCCGACGTGCTCGCCCGCACGCTCGCCTCGCCGGCCGAGATCCCCATCGGCGTCGTGACGGCATTCTTCGGCGCACCGTTCTTCCTGCTCGTCCTGCGATCGCGCCGACGCGCCTGAGGCTGCGGTGGAGCTGCGCGCCGAAGGCCTGGTCGTCGCCTACGGCCGCCAGCACGCCGTCGACGGCATCGACGTCACGCTCCGCAAGGGGTCGTGGACCTGCCTCATCGGTCCCAACGGGGCGGGCAAGAGCACGGCGCTACGGGCGCTGGCCGGCCTCGTGCGGCCGAGCGCCGGCTCGGTCACCGTCGGAGGACACCGACCCGACCGGCTCGGACCGAGAGCACGCGCCCAGCTGATCGCCTACGTCCCCCAGCAGCCGACGGTGCCCGACGACGCGACCGTGCTCGATTACGTGCTGCTCGGCCGGACGGCGTACGTACCGACCTTCGGCGTCGACTCCGACGAGGACCGGGCCATGGCCTCCGCCTGCCTCCACCGGCTCGACCTGGGGAGCTTCGAACGCCGGCGGCTCGACACCTTGTCCGGCGGTGAGTTGCAGCGGGTCGTGCTGGCCCGGGCGCTCGCCCAGGAGGCACCGGTACTGCTCCTCGACGAGCCGACCTCGGCCCTCGACGTCGCGCATCAGCAGCAAGTGCTCGACCTCGTCGCCGGGCTCCGCCGGGATCGTTCCCTCACGGTGGTCGCCGCTATGCACGATCTCACGCTCGCCGGTCAGTACGCAGACCGGGTGGTCCTGTTGCGCCAGGGGCGGGTGCAGGCGCAGGGTCGACCATCCGAGGTGCTGACGCGCGACACGATCGAACGGCACTACGGCGCCCGGGTGCACGTCGTGGAGCTCCCCGACGGTTCCACGGCCGTCGTGCCCCGCCGCAGCGGCCCGACTTGACCGAACCGGATGGGTTCCGGACCGTCATGGCCTTGCCGGGTGCAGCGTTCCTCCAGGCCCCCGGGTCGAGCAACGACCACGACCTCGGTCTGTTCCAGATCGGCTCGGGCGCGGCGGCGTCGAACGCCGGGCGGTCCGGAGTCGGGCTCTACCACCTTGCATGGGAGGTCGAGACGCTCGACGATCTCGCCCGCCTCGCCGGCGTGCTGTCCCAGCACGGGCACCTCGTCGGGGCGGCGTCGGACCACTCCACGACCAAGTCGCTGTAAGCGGTCGACCCCGACGGGCTCGAGGCGGGCTGGGCATCTCGATCCCGGCCTGACCCGGTCCGCCGTCCGAGCGGCCCTGATCGGATCAGCCGCCCTTGCGGCGGGCCCACTCCACGGGGTGGGCGAAGCTCATGTGCTTCGCGACCCGCTTGAACCGCATCCCGCACACGTCGCACTCCTGATCGCCGGCGGGCCCGGCGTTGCGCTCACGCGCCGGCCGAGACGACGCGGACCGGCGACCGGCACCCGAGCGCGCCGGGGCCGGTGCGGTGGCGGCGTCCCAGCGCCGCACCAGACCGAGCAACTCGTCGGTGTCGAGGCCAAGGTCGTCGGCCACGAGTGCGTAGGCCTGCACCTTGTCGCGGAGTCGGGCACCGTCGGAGCGGTCGGCCCCGCCGACGGATTCCACGAAGGACCGAACCACGTCGAGCCCGCAGGACACCTCGGTCGGAACGCCGTCGGTGGCGAGTTGCGCCAGCGTCGCCGAGAGCCCCTGGAGCTGGAAGCGGGCGAGTTCGGCCTTGGGTCCGCGGTCCGCCGCGGCCTCGACCGACTCGACGAGCGACCGGAACCCGCTGATCGTACGCTGCTGGGGCGTATCCACCTGCGCAGGCTAGAGGACCGCCCGTCCCCCCGACCGGACCCGAGTGGGCCTAGCGTTGCGCCATGTCCTCCACACCGGCTGCCTGGCACCCCGATCCGACCGGCCGTCACCAGCTCCGCTACTGGGACGGCAACGCCTGGACCGAGCACGTGTCGGACCAGGGCCGCCAGAGCGTCGACCCGGTCGACGGTCCGGGTGCGCCGTCGGCCACGTCCGGCCGGATCGACCGGATCGACAACGCCCTGAGCTTCGGCGACGACGGGGGCAGCAAGGTGCACGAGCAGCTGGGCCGGGCCGGCGTCAGCGGACCCGTCGCCGGGGGTGGCGGAACGCTGCTCACCGAGCCGGTCCTCGTGGTGAACCAGAAGGCGAAGATCATCGAGGTCACCAATCAATATGCCGTGTTCGATCAGAACGGCCGGCAGCTCGGCGCGGTCAATCAGGTCGGGCAGTCGACGGCGAAAAAGCTGCTGCGCCTCGTGTCGAACGTCGATCAGTTCCTCACCCACAAGCTCGAGGTGAACGACGCTGCGGGCCAGGTGGTGCTGCGCCTCACCCGACCGGCGAAGGTGTTCAAGTCGACGGTGGTGGTCGAGGCGCCCGACGGCACCGAGATCGGTCGGATCGTGCAGCGCAACATGATCGGCAAGATCCGCTTCGGTCTCGAAGCCGGCGGCCAGGAGCTCGGCGCCATCCAGGCCGAGAACTGGCGGGCGTGGGACTTCCGTGTGGAGGACCACACCGGAGCCGAGGTGGCTCGGATCACCAAGACCTGGGAGGGGCTGGCCAAGGCCATGTTCACGACCGCCGACAACTACGTCGTGCGCCTCCACACCGATATCCCCCAGCCGCTACGAAGCCTGGTGGTGGCCGCCGCCGTCTCGGTCGACACGGCACTCAAGCAGGACGACCGCGCGTGAGCACCAGGCTCGCCGACGTTCAGCCGGGCGCGATCCCGACCACCTCGGCCGACGCAACCAACCCCTCGGCGAGGGCGACCGTCACCGGATGACGATCGCGTTCCGGCACGGCGAGCACGAGCCGGGCCGGACCGTGCAGCGCGACGGCGTCGGCCGCGAAGGGCACGAGATCGAGGTCGATCCCGACCGAACACACGACGACCACCGGACCCGCACCGGTGCGTTCACCGACGGCGACGCACGGGACCGGATCCTTCAGGTTCGCTCGCGGTACCGGCGCCGGCGCAGCGGCGAGGTGGGCGGCGCCCACGAGACGGGGTGCGTGCAACAGCCAATGGCGCAGGAGGCGCTCCGCACCGAGCCGGTTCAGCGGGTGGGGCGCTGCGCCCGGGGCCCGGTGGGCGGCGACGGTGTCGACCACGGCTGCGAGGGCGCCGGCCGGCGGTCGGTCGCCGTGGAGCAAGCCGAACGCCTCTCGGTCGTGGGCACCGACCCCGACCTCGAGCCGGACGGCGCCGGTGTCGGGGTCGCGCACGGCCCGGCACACTTCGAGGCCGGCCACCTCACCCGCCAGCACACCGTGCTCGACGCTCGGGGTGGCGCCAGCTGCCTCGATCAGTTCGACCAGTTCCAGCAGCGCCGGCTCGACCGGTGGTGCGATCGGGAGCGAATCGGGTGAGGCCGGCACGAGCGCGCGACCCTCGACCCGCCACACGGTCGGCGGCGTCGCGAACGCCCCCGCCCGCCGGGCGAGCGTGCCCACCGCCTCCTCGGCGAGGACATGCACCCGGCCAGCGGTCTGCTGACGAGCCCACGCCAGGGCCGGCCCGAGCCCTCGTTCGGGTCGGTCCTCGACGAGTACCCAGGCCTCGCCTTCACGAACGAGCGCAGCACCACCGGGGAACACTCCGGGGGTGACCGGTCCCTCGCCGACGTGGTCGCGCACGAGGGCTGCGAGCTTCAGGCCCAGCAGCCGGCTCCTCCGAGCCGGATCGGCGCCCGGCGAACCGGGCCCCGAGGTCACTGCTTCTTGCCGCCCTTGCGCTCGCCGTACCGCTTGTTGAACCGCTCGACGCGGCCACCGGTATCGACCAGCTTCTGCTTGCCCGTGAAGAACGGGTGGCATTCGTTGCAGAGCTCGGCGTGGATCTCACCTTTGTAGGTGGAACGCGTCTCGAAGCGGTTGCCGCACGAGCAGACGACCAGAACGGTGTCGTAGCGGGGATGGATGTCGGTCTTCATCGGTGCTCCTCGAGACGGGCCATCCGGGGGACGGGGAAGTGTAGCGATCAGCCGGGCTGCTTGGCGATCTCGGTCAGGAACTCCTCGTTCGACCGGAAGGTCTTGAGGCGGTCGAGCAGGAGCTCCATCCCGGCCGAACCGTCGCCACCGAGCGCGGAGAGCACCCGGCGCAGCTTGAGGAGCTGCTGCAACTGACGGCGCTCGTAGAGCAGGTCGTCGCGCCGGGTCGACGACGCGTCGAGATCGATGGCGGGGTAGATCCGCCGCTCGGCAAGGCGCCGGTCGAGACGGAGTTCCATGTTGCCGGTGCCCTTGAACTCCTCGAAGATCGCCTCGTCCATGCGGGAGTTGGTCTCGACGAGCGCCGTGGCCAGGATCGTGAGCGATCCGCCTTCCTCCAGATTGCGGGCGGCGCCGAAGAACCGCTTCGGCGGGTAGAGGGCACCGGCGTCGATGCCGCCGGACAGGACTCGCCCGGTGGGCGGCAGGCCGAGGTTGTAGGCGCGAGCGAGGCGGGTGATGCCGTCGACGATCAGCACGACGTCCTTGCCGGACTCCACCAGACGCTTGGCCCGCTCCACGGTGAGCTCGGCGACGGCGAGGTGCTCCTCGCTCGGGCGGTCGAACGTCGAAGCGACCACCTCACCCTTGATCGAACGCCGGAAGTCGGTGACCTCCTCGGGACGCTCGTCGATCAGCAGCACCATGAGCGTGATCTCGGGGTGGTTCCGTTCGATCGCCGTGGCGATCGTCTTCATGACGGAGGTCTTGCCCGCCTTGGGCGGGGCCACGATCAGCCCGCGCTGACCCTTCCCGATCGGCGAGACCAGGTCGATGATCCGGGCGGTGAGGTCGTAGGGAGCATTGACGTTCTCGAGCCGGATGCGCTGATCGGGGAACAGCGGCGTGAGGTCCTCGAAGCGGCGGCGACCCCGCGACAGCTCGGGATCGGCGCCGTTGACCGAGGCGAGCTGGACGAGCGCCGGATTCCGTTCGTTCCGGCCGGCGGGCCGGCACGTTCCGGTGACGAGGTCCCCGCGCCGGAGCCCGAACTGGCGGATCTGACGAACGGAGACGTAGACGTCGTCCCGGCTCGGCTGCGGGCCGGCGACCCGCAGGAAGCCGAACCCTTCGTCACGCAGGTCGAGATGGCCCGACACCGGGACGGGTTCGACGGCGACGGCGTCGGACACATCGCGCTCACGGTCGGCGAACCGGTCGTTGGCCCGCTCGAGGCGACGTTCCGCCTCGGCGCCGGCGGCGGGGCCCGACGCAGCGACGTTGCCGGGCGGGGCCGGAACACCCGGTTGACCCGGCTCGCCACCGCCGCCCTTGCGCCGACGACGACGGCGGCGTGCGCTGCGGCTCTCGCCGTCGAACCCGGCGGCCCCTTCGGCACCCTCCGGACCGTCAGCCTCCTCGGCTTCGTTGCCGTCGGGGGCATCGTCGTCACCGTCATCGGTGTCGGTGTCGGCGTCGGGTCGCACAGCCGGGGCCGGTGGGGGTGGTGGGGTCGGGGCCGCTTCGGCGACCGGGGCCGGCGCGGTTGGGGCCGGTGCCGCCTGGGCGACCGGGGCCGGCTCGTCGAGCGGCAGCCGGGCGGGAGCTGCAGGCGCGGCCACGGTCACGCCGGTGGACTCGAGGATCCGGTCGATGATCTCGGACTTCTTCGCCCGCGACCCCGCCTTCACGCCCAACGCACTGGCGATGGCCACCAGTTGCTCACGATCCTTGCCCTCGAGCATGGAACGTTCCAGCGTCTCGGACCCCTCGCTCATCGGCGCTCCTCGATCGGGTCGCTTCCCGGGCTGATCCCCGCGCACGGCCCGACGTGCGGGCCGCCGAACTGTACCGACGCCGGGTCGGAAGGGCCAAGCATCGCGCCATGGCGGCCCGGCTCACCGTCGTACGGCCCGCTCCACGTAGCCCTCGACGGCAGCCAGATCGTTGGGGAGCACGGTCGTGCGCTCTGGACGCTCGAACAGGCCGGCCAGATGGTCCGGCAGGCCGGGGCGCACGCCGGTGGCCCGCTCGACGGCATCTGGGAACTTGGCCGGGTGCGCGGTTGCAAGGCAGACCATCGGGATCGAGCGGTCGAGCCAGCGGGCCTCGGCCGCGGCGATGCCGACGGCCGTATGCGGATCGACGAGCAGGCCCGCGTCGGCGCGCACGGCGGCGATCGTGGCGATCGTGGCGTCGTCGTCCACCCGGGCGCCGGAGAACCGTGCGGTGAGCGTGGCGTACTGGTCGGGTTCGAGGGCGAGCGAGCCCGACGCCCGGAACCGACGCATCTGCTCGGCGGTGAGGCCACCGTCCCGGCCGTTCAGCTCGAACAAGAGCCGCTCGACGTTGGAGGAGAACTGGATGTCCATGCTCGGGCTGAGGCTGGGCAGCACGACGGTGGTCGCCATGGTTCCCGAGTCCAGCCAACGGGTGAGGATGTCGTTGCGGTTGGACCCGATGACGAACTGCCCGACAGGTAGACCCATCCGCTCGGCGACCCATCCGGCGAGGACGTTGCCGAAGTTGCCCGTCGGCACGGCGAACGACACGGGGCGACCGCCGGGGCCGCCACCGAGGGCCAGCGCAGTGGTCACGTAGTACACCGTCTGCGCAGCGACCCGGGCCCAGTTGATCGAGTTCACCGCAGACAGTGGGGTGCCGAGCCGGTCACGGAAGGCGGTGTCGGCGAACATCGCCTTCACGAGGTCCTGGCAGTCGTCGAAGGTGCCCGAGACCGCGACGGCGTAGACGTTGGGCGCGTCGACGGTGGTCATCTGGCGACGCTGTACCTCCGACACCCGGCCCTCGGGGTAGAGGATGACGATGTCGACGTGCTGGCAGGCCTTCACGCCGTCGATCGCCGCCGAGCCGGTGTCGCCGGAGGTTGCGCCGACGATGACCAGACGCCGGCCCTGGCGAGCGAGCACATGGTCGAACAGCCGGCCGACGAGCTGTAGGGCGACATCTTTGAACGCAAGCGTGGGGCCGTGGAACAACTCGGCGATCCACAGGTTGGCGTCGAGCTCGACCAACGGGCACACGGCCGGATGGCGGAAGGAGTCGTAGGCGTCGGCGACGATGGCCGTGAACTCGGCCGGGTCGATCTCGTCGCCGACGAACGGGGCGAGCACGGCGGCGGCGACCTCTGCGTAGGGCAGGCCCCCGTGGAGCCCGCTCTGCAGGGTGGGCCACTCGGCGGGAACGTAGAGGCCGCCGTCGTCGGCGAGCCCGGCGAGCAGGGTGTCGGCGAAGCCGAGTTCGGGTGCAGCGCCCCGGGTCGACAGGTAGCGCACCGTCAGCCTCCGATCACCCGCAGGGGGGCACCGACCCGCTTGACGACGTCGAGATCGCGCAGATCCTTGAGGGTTGCCCGAACGTCGGCCTCCCGGGCGACGTGGGTGATGAACACGAGGCGGGCGTCGTCGCCGAGCCCCTCCTGCTCGGCCGCCCGGATCGACACCCCGTGACGGGCGAACACGCCGGTGACGGCGTGCAGGACGCCGGGCCGATCGGCGACCTCGAGCGGGAGTTCGTACTCGGCGAGGACGTCGTCGATCGGGGTGATCGTCGCTCGGGGCAGACGACCGATCGGGGCGTGGGTGCCTTGGCGCAGGTTGACGGCGGCATCGATGACGTCGCCGAGCACGGCGCTCGCCGTGGGGAAGCCGCCGGCCCCACGGCCGTAGAACATGAGTTGGCCGACGGCGTCGCCCTCGACGAACACGGCGTTGAAGCTGTCGCGGACCCCGGCGAGCGGGTGGCCGGCGGGCACCATCGCCGGGTGGACCCGGACGGCGACCGAGCCGCCGTCGTCGCGCTCGCAGATCGCGAGGAGCTTGATCGCGTATCCGAGCCGCCGGGCGAGGGCGATGTCGGCCTGGGTGACCCCCGAGATGCCCTCGTGGTAGACGTCGCCGGCGACGACGCGCACGCCGAACGCGATCGTGGCGATGATGGCGGCCTTGGCCCCGGCGTCGAACCCCTCCACGTCGGCGGTGGGGTCACGCTCGGCGTAGCCGAGCCGCTGGGCTTCGGCGAGTGCGACGCCATAGTCGGCACCCTCCTCCGACATCTTGGTGAGGATGTAGTTGGTGGTGCCGTTGACGATGCCCATCACACGCCGAACGGGCTCGCCCCGCAGGCTTTCCCGCAGGGGGCGGATGAGGGGGATGCCACCGGCGACCGCGGCCTCGAAGAGCAGGTCGCGGCCGGCGGCGTCGGCGGCCTCGAAGAGTTCGGAGCCGACGTTGGCGAGCAGTTCCTTGTTGGCGGTCACGACGGGCTTGCCGTTGGCCAGGGCAGTCCGGATCAGCTCGCGGGCGGGTTCGATGCCACCGATCACCTCGACGACGAGATCGACGTCGGGGTCGGCGACGACGGCTGCGGCGTCACGGGTGAGCAGGCCGTCGGGGAGCGCCACGTTCCGGTCGCGGCTGACATTGCGCACCGCGACGCGGGTCACCTCGAGTCGGATGCCAGTGCGGGCCTCGATGGCGTCGGCCCGCCGGGCGACGAGGTCGACGAACGCCGCACCGACGTTCCCGCACCCCAGTACTCCGATCCGGGCCCGTTCGCTTTGCGTCACGGGCCTCGCAGGCTAGCGGGCGATGCTGGGGCGGCGGCGGGCAGGAGGTCTGGCGGCGACTGCGGCCGGCGGACCGACCCCGGCTCGCCACCTCCCGGACCATCGCCTCCCCCTGGGAGACGAATCGTCGACGAATCGCCGAATTCGTCGCGCTCACAGCGTCACGAATGCCACCAAGCGCATCATTTCGTCACGAATCGTCGACGATTCGTGACGAAGGGCAGGGAATACCGACTCGAAGGGGGAGCCGGGGCGGGGGCCAACCCGGCGTGCCGCCCGAACGGAGCGGCCTGCGTTACATCCGGTCCGGGGTCTCGATCCCGAGCAGACCGAGCCCGGTGCGCAACACCCGAGCCGTGAGATCGCACAGGATCAGCCGCCCGTCGCGCACCGCTGGCTCGGCCTTGAGTACCGGGCACGCCTCGTAGAACGCCGTGAACACACCCGCCAGGCCGAACAGGTAGCTGCACAACCGATGGGGCGACAGCTTGTCGACCGTGTCTGCGACCGCCGCCTCGAATCCGAGCAGTTCGACCGCCAGCGCCCGCTCGGCCGGCTCTCCGAGCGAAGGCACCACCCCTGCCAACGACGCCGGCTCCACCCCCGCGCGGGTGAAGATCGACCGGATCCGGGCGTGCGCGTACTGCAGATACGGCGCCGTGTTCCCGTCGAAGGACAGCATCCGGTCCCAGTCGAACTGGTAGTCCCGCAGCCGATCCGTCGACAGGTCCGCATACTTCACCGCACCGATCCCGATCTGGCGGGCGAGCCCCTCGGCGTCGACCCCGTCGGGCGCACCGCCCCGCGCCGTCAACACCTCGGCGGCCCGACCCACCGCTTCGTCGAGGAGGTCGACCAACCGCAACGAGGTGCCCGCCCGCGTGCGCAGCAGCTTGCCGTCGGCACCGAGCACGCTGCCGTTGGCCACGTGCACCGCCCGAGCGGGTGGCGTCAGCCAGCCGGCCATCTCAGACACCGCCCACACCATCTGCAGGTGCTGGGCCTGCGGCGCACCCACGCAGTAGAGCAACCAGGTCGCCCCCAGCCGGTCGACCCGGTCCCGTACCGTCGCGAGGTCGGTCGCTGCGTACCCGTAGCCGCCGTCACCCTTGCGGACGATCAGCGGCAAGGGCTCGTTGTCCCGGTTGGTGAACCCGGGCGGGAACACGCACTGCGCCCCGTCGCTCTCGACCAACAACCCGGCGCCGGCCAGGTCCTCGACCACCGCCGCGAGCATGGGGTTGTACGCGCTCTCCCCCATCAGGTCACCGGGGGTCAGCAGCACCCCGAGCCGTTCGTAGACCACCTGGAAGTACGCGGCGGACTGCTCGACCAGGATCGTCCACAGCCGCATCGTCTCGGCATCGCCCGCCTGCAGCGCCACGACCCGCGCCCGGGCCCGATCGGCGAAGCCGACGTCGCCGTCGAACTTCCGGCGGGCCTGCTGGTAGAAGCCGTTGAGGTCGCCCATCGACAGCTCGTCCGCCGCGGCTGCCTCCCCGAGATCGAGCAGGTGCTCGATGAGCATCCCGAATGGCGTGCCCCAGTCACCGATGTGGTTCTCCCGGATGACCGCGTGTCCGACATGGCCGAGGATTCGCACCAAGGCGTCACCGATGATGGTCGTCCGCAGGTGCCCGACGTGCATCTCCTTGGCCACGTTCGGCGCCGAGTAGTCGACGACCACCGTCTCGGGGTTCGCCGCGGCCGGCACCCCGAGCCGGTCGTCACGGGCGACCGCAGCGACGAGCCCGGCGAGCACGTCGTCCCGCAACGTCAGATTGACGAAGCCCGGCCCGGCGATCTCCACCGTCGAACACAGGTCGCCGAGGGCCGCCGCTGCGACCACCTCGGCTGCGACGTCACGCGGCGTGCGCTTCAGGCGCTTGGCCAACCCGAGCGCGCCGTTGGCCTGGAAATCGGCCCGGTCCGACGGTCGCACCACCGGGTCGGCGCCCACCTCCAGCGCATCGAAGGCGGGCTGCAGACGGGCAGCGACGAGGGAAGCGAGATCGGCCATGCGGAAATCCATTCAAGCCGGGCGACCCCGGGCGCGACCATGCGATATGGACAACCCCTGGTGGCCGCTGTTCGGACTGCGCCTGCGCACCCCCCGACTCGAACTGCGGCTGCTCGCCGACGACGACATCCTCGCCGTGTGCGGCTTCCTCGACGACCTGCACGACCCGGCGGTCATGCCCTTCGAGCGCGCCTTCACGGATCTGCCGTCTCCCGAGCGCGAGCAGGGCGCCTTCCGGCACTTCTGGACGGCGCGGGCCACGTGGCGGCCCGACGCCTGGGAAGCGGCCTTCGCCGTGCGGCTCGACGGCGCAACCGTGGGGGTGCAGTCACTGCGGGCCGACGCCTTCGCAACGGTTCGTGAGGTCGACACCGGCTCGTACCTGCGGCGAGCCGTGCAGGGGCGCGGCATCGGCACCGAGATGCGAGTCGCCGTGCTCGCCCTTGCCTTCGAGGGCCTCGGTGCACGGTGGGCCCGCTCCGGAGCGTTCCGGGACAACGAATCCTCGCGCCGCGTCAGCGAAAAGCTCGGCTATCGACCCGACGGCATCGAGGTGAAAGCACCACGGGGTCAACCCGTCGTCTCGGACCGCTTCCGGCTCGACGGCACCGACTGGTCATCGACCCGCGACCGCTGGCCGTCGGTGACCATCGAGGGCCTCGAGGCGTGTCGGAGTTGGTTCGGAGCCTGACCCTGCCGGGCGCCTGGCAGGCTGGGTGCCATGCGCACGGTGATGCTTGCCGTCGGGTGCCTGGTTCTGCTCGGTGCCTGCGGCGACGGCGAGTCCGCTTCGACGACGACCACGACCGCCGCGCCGGCCACGATCACGACCATCGCGGCAACAACCACGGCGCCCACCGCGGCGCCGACGGCACCGGCGACCACCGTCGCCACGATCCCCACCACGACGGCCGCGCCGACCACCACGAAGGCGACGACTGCGACGACCGCGTCAACGGCCGCGACGACCGCCGGGTCGACGACCACGGCTGCGCCGGTCGGCTTCCAGCAGTACGCGAAGGTGGCGACGCCGTCGATGCCCGACACGAGCGCTCCGATCCCGGCGACCGGGCCACTGCCGAACGGCGTCTACTACGCCACGATCGCCGGATCCGGAGCGGCGAACGCCGTGCCGGTACAGGTGCTGCAGTGGTTCGGGGGCGCCGCCTGCGAGGCGGCCGCAGCCCGATTCGGCGACGAGTGCCTGAACGACTACTACGTGCTGACCACCCCGAAACGCTCCCAAACGCTCGACCTGCGCAACGCATTCGTCAGCGTCTCGGCCCCCCAACCGGGCGTGAACTACCGGATCAGCGCCGCCGAACTGGTGCGCCTGCTCAACCGGGGCGGCCCGGTCGCCAGCACGCCGTCGGGCTACCAGTACACGCCGTTCGGGGTCCGCGTGGAGGTGGCCGGCGGGGTGATCACCCGGTTCGAGCAGGTGTGGACACCATAGGCACCAGCCCCTTCACCTGGCCCCGTTCGCCCGGGCCGGTTCACCCGAGGTCGAGACGCACGAGATCGTCGAGGGTTTCGCGCCGCACCACCACCCGCGCATCGCCGTCGCGCACGAACACGACGGCCGGCCGGGGCACCTTGTTGTAGTTCGAGGCCATCGAGTACCCGTAGGCCCCGGTCACCGGCGTGGCGAGCACGTCGCCGACCACGAGGTCCTCGGGCACGGCTGCGTCGTCGATCAACACGTCGCCCGACTCGCAGTGCTTCCCGACGAGCCGGACGGTCCGCCCCCGGTCGGCCAGCGGCGCCCGGGGCAGGAACGCCTCGTAACCCGAGCCGTAGAGCACCGGGCGCGGGTTGTCCGACATGCCGCCGTCGACCGAGACGTAGGTGCGAATCCCCGGCAGCTCCTTGACGGTGCCCACCGTGTAGAGCGTGACCGCGGCCGAGGCCACGATCGATCGCCCCGGCTCGACACCGACCCGGGCCGTGATCCCGTGAGCGGCGACGGCGCGGCGCAACGCGACCGCCCACTGCGACAACGTCGAGCCCTCCTCCCCGACCACGTAGGGCACCCCGAGGCCACCGCCGATCGTGAGCTCCGGCAAGGCGAACCCACGGGTCGCCTCGGCCATCACCCCGAGCGCCTCGGCGAAGCTGTCGACCGCGAACACGTTCGAGCCGATGTGGCAGTGGACCCCGACGAGGCGCACCGAGGGCGAACCCAACGCTCGCTCGACGGCCCGTGCGGCGAGGCCGGACGAGACGGTGAAGCCGAACTTCGAGTCGTCCTGCCCCGTCCGGATGAACTCGTGGGTGTGGGCTTCGACCCCGGGAGTGAGTCGCAGGTGCACCGCCGGGGTCGGCACCCCTTCGACGTGGAGGGCGTCGAGCCGGTCGAGTTCGTCGAAGGAATCGACGATGATCCGATGCACGCCCACCGTGCAGGCCCGGCGCAGCTCGTCGAGCGACTTGTTGTTGCCGTGGAGCACCAGGCGCTCGGCCGGCACCCCGGCGGCGAGGGCGACGTGCAGTTCGCCGCCGGTGGCCACGTCAAGCAGGCAGCCCTCCTCGTGGGCCAGCCGGGCCATCGCCGTACACAAGAAGGCCTTGGTGGCGTAGGCGACGTTGCCGGCTCCGAACGCACCGACGGCCTCCCGGCAGCGGGCCCGCAGGTGCGCCTCGTCGTAGACGAACAGCGGGGTGCCGAACTCCGCAGCCAACTCGAGCAGATCGCACCCGCCGATCCCGAGGTGGCCGCCCGGGCCGAGGGCCGCGGTGTCGGGAAGAAGTGAGAACGGGATCGGCACCGTCGAAGGCACGAGGGGCGAGCGTACGCGGGTGCGCGACCGGGCGCCGGGCGCTACTCTCTCCCAGCCCGCCCTCGTAGCTCAGGGGATAGAGCGTCGGCCTCCGGAGCCGTGTGCGCAGGTTCGAATCCTGCCGAGGGCACCAGCAGAAACGGGCTGTGAGCAGCGCACGCACGCTGAGGCCCTCGGGCAACCAGCGCGTGGTCGGGGCGTTTGCTGTCGACGGCAGCGAGGGTCGGCGGTGCGTCCGCGGTGCGGCGGCCGACCCGGCGGACTCACCCTGCGGCGAGCCCGCCCTGATCGATCGTGATCCAGAAGGCCTCGCCGGCACCACCGTCGAGCACCGCGAACACGGCAAAGAAGGGCACGAGGGCACCGACGCCGACGTAGACCCGGACGTCAGGGTCACCCGTGGCCAAGGTCGAGCCCTCGAAGTCACGGGCCAACCGGTCGCGCACCGCAGGGAGGTCGAAGACCAAGAAGTCCGTCACCGACGGCTCGCCATCATCGCCACGCTCGCTCGGGAGCAACCGCTCGAGGCGCTCGAAGAACTCCTCGGTGAAGCGGACCTGCCGGTCAGTTACGCGAGCGGCGCTGGCGGCCGAACTCGACGGCCTGCGCAAGCACCTGCGAGCGCAGCGGCTCGGGAACCTCGTCCCAGGACGTGACCGTGGCAGCGGCGACGGCGTCGGCGCGCTCGGCCGGCGTCATCCGGTCCATGTCCTGCACTGTCACGACCACGCGCCGCTCGCCCACGAATGCAGCCTACCGATCGACGACGGGGCGAGGCAGACCGCGCACGCCACGCCGCCGCGTCGCGAACCTCGAGGGAGCGCCATGACCCGCACCACCATGACCAAGGCGGCGTTGGCTCTCGCCGTAACCGCCCTCGCGTCGATCACCGCCGCGTGCAGCACGGTGGTGAGTGGCGTCAACAAGGTCAACAGCGACGTCAACGCAACTCGTGAGCGGGGTGCCCTGTCGCGAGCCAGCGACATCGCCTACAACAACGCCAGGAACGCCATCGCTATCGCGTCCGCCTACAGCCGCCCCTGGCAGACCAGGCCAGCCGACCTGTCTCAGTCAGTCAGCGAGGAAAGGCCGTCGGTGTCGCCGTTCTCTCACCTGCGGCACTGTGCACACGAGTGCGACGTCGCGCCACGAGTCATTGCCGGGACCGCCTGCGCCTGCCACCGACTTGTCGGGCGGGTCACTCTCCGACTTCGCCATATAGCGGTACTAGTGCGTAGCGTCCGGTCGTCGTGACCTAAACGATCGGCAGGAGGAACGCCAAGTGAATCTCTCCCTCAGCTCGAATCAGTTCGACCTGGTGCACAACCTGTTCTCATTCGTCATCGCCAGCATGGGCGCTGCGTTCGTGTTCTTCCTCCTCGTGAGGAACCGCGTCGCGCCGCAGCACCGGATGGCCGTGACCTTGTCGACGCTCGTCGTAGGCATCGCCTTCTACCACTACGTACGCATCTTCGACTCGTGGTCGGGCGCCTTCTCCTTCGCCAACGGGCGCTACGAGCAGACCGGTAAGCCGTTCAACGAAGGCTACCGGTACGTCGACTGGCTCCTCACGGTGCCGCTCCTGCTCGCCGAACTCGTCGTGGTTCTCAAGCTGGCCGCTGAGAAGACGCGAAGCCTGCTGGTGCGCCTCATGCTGGCGGCGGTGGCGATGGTCGTGCTCGGCTGGCCCGGCGAGGTCGCCGATCCCGACTCGACGGCTCGGACCGTCTGGGGCGTGCTGTCGACGCTCCCGTTCCTTTACATCCTGTTCGTGCTCTTCGTGGAGCTCGGCAAGTCGCTCGACCGTCAAAGCCCGGGCGTCCGCAAGCTGATCGACGGGCTGCGCTACATCGTGCTGGCGACATGGGGCGTCTACCCGCTCGCTTACATCGCACCGTCGGTGATCGACAATGAGGCCAACGCCGAAGTCGCCCGCCAGGTCGGCTACTCGATCGCCGACGTGCTCGCCAAGCCACTGTTCGGGCTCCTCGTGCTCGCCATCGCCCTGAGCAAGTCGCGAGACGACGGCTACCAGGTCACCGAGGGTGCGTCGACAACCGCCTGAGCGACCCATCGCAGGCGCATCGGCCTGGTCGCCCCGAGCGACTGCAGGGAGTTGGCACGTGCGACGATCGCCCCTTGGGGGACGGCGGCCGTAGGCCCGTCACTTCGAAGGAATAAGCGAATCCGGGGTAGCGGTGGCGTTCCACCGCTACCCCGGATTCGTCGAGGCGTTCCACGAACTCGATGTCCTCGGCGCAGCACAGGTCGAGCGGACCCACGTCCACGAAGGTGCGCTGAAGGCCCGTCAGGTAGGTGGTGCGCAACGGAACCGCATAGGACGGCGTGTGCCTCTCGGACGCCACCGGCCGAACTCGTCACTCTCCACCTCAGATCGATCGCAACGGGTCGACGGCGACATCGTCAGCGAACCAGGTGCCCTTGGTTACATCGAAGGTTGGTGTTCTTCTCGTAGTACGAGACCGAGGCGATCAGCACGGCGTTCGGGTCGGTGGTCCGAACCAGGAATCGCATCTTCTGCTGGTTGGGCAGCACACAGTGATACCTGGACGAGGCCGTGCTCTCCTGCGCCCAGCTGCCCGTCGGGATCGCCGAGACGGATTCGAAGTCGCCCTCACCGATCCCGGCTCGTCGGGTCCAACGCTTCGTGGATTGCGTGTTGGGCATGGGCTCCGAGATCGGTCGCCGGCCTCGGGTGGGGACCGGTTGCCGGGAAGAAGAAGGGAACCGATCAGGAGTTAGAAACCAAACGGCGGACGTCGATGAGCCGCTCGAGGTGGTGCGTTGTGATCTTCCAGCCCTCCGCCGTGCGCACCAGGTCGTCGACGTAGGCCGCCCACAACGTCACGAGGTGGTCGGGATCGCCGGGCAGTTCGTGGGTGGCCTGCACGTAGCTGCGCATGTGGGCGGTGTCGCCCTCGACGGTCACCTGGATGTTGCCGATCAGGTGCTGCGTGCGCCCGAACGCGTTCCGGCGCTCGACCAGCCACGGCTTGTAGGCCCCCAGGCCGTGGATCGGCTCGGGCGTGAAGCCGCTCACCACCACGTCGTCGGTGAAACAGGAAAAGTACCGGTCGTAGTCGAGCTGGTCGACGGAATCGGCGTAGCGGATGATCACGTCGCCGACGGCGAGACGGTCCTCGAGTGCGCTCATCGCCGCAGCGTAGGGGGCTCGGGTGAACGCGCCCACTGCCGGCGACGCCAGCCGCCCGATCCCGGCGGGGCATCCTCAACTCGCCCGGCGGAACCGTTCGTACCGCTCCTCGAGGAACTCCCTGTTCGGCTGCTCAGCGCGCGGTGCGGGGAGCTGCGCCAGGGCAAGGCCGTGCATCTCCTTCAGCGCGTGTTGAAGGGTCGGCCCGTCGAACGCGCCGTGGTGGATGCGACACAGCGCCAACCCATTCGCCACCGACGCCGGGCTCCGTCCCGGTCGGACTTGATGTGGGCGGCGTCGAGAAGTTCGCCGAACGGCAACCGGCAGATCGCGCAGCGTTGTCGGTAGGCATGCAGAACCCTCGTTCGAAACAGGGGCTGATGGAGCCGCTGTTTGGCCATCGTCAGGTTGTAACGCCGCTCGATCTCGTTCACCCGCGGTCTCCCCTGGTGCACGAGGTCGCGCCGGGAGTAATCCAACGCGACCACGAACTGATGTTGGGCGGGTTCCTCAGCGATGAGCCACACCGGCATGACCGGTTCGAACACCTGGGTCTTCGTTCCCGGTCGGTGGCCAACCCCCACGAACCAGATCAGTGGCAGCTGCAATTCCATCGCACGTCGCAGCGCTCGGTTGTCGGCGTGGTTCGGATCAGTGCCTCGCCACTTGTATCGCAGCAACTCGTCCTCACCGATGCCGTCCGCATACGGCCGGCTCGCCTCGTCGGCGTAGTAACCGGTGACGAACGACAGGGCTGCTCCTATCCCCTCGGCTTCCAGATGCCGGTCTGCGTCGGCGTCAAGCGGATCGTCCGGCCGGCGATGGTGACGGCGGCGAGATCTTCCGGAGTGAAGACGGGCGTGGTGAGCATCCTGGCCCGCAGCCAGGCGAAGACCGCCTCCCGGAACTCCGGCTCCTCGCCACCCGCAGCCATATCCCATCCGCCCTCCCGCACCCTGTGCCCAACCCTACGGCGCGGCGAAGGCGAAGTGGTTGCGTCCGCTCGATGCGTCGTGATGGACCACCCCGGTCCGCCCGATCGGTTCGGTCTCCATCAGCTGCGCGGCGAGCACGTCGGTGTCGCTCGCGTTGGCCACGGTCCGGCGGCCGTCGGGCAGGTCGAGGATCAAGATGACCTCGGTCGGTTCGCCGTCACGCCCGTAGGTAATCGTGTAGGTCACGATCGTCGCCTCGCCCGACGGCGCCGGGTCGACCTCGCGCACCTCCGCGTCGAACGGCTCCCGGTACGTGGTCTCGCCGGTGGCGCCCGGAGGCACGTGACCGGCATGGGCCAGCACCGTCGCCGCCTGCTTGGCGTTGGCCATTCCGATGCCGGTGACGAGAACCCGGTGCGTGGGGTGCCGGCGCACGTGGTCCAACGCGGCCGCCAGCGACTGCACGACGTACCCGTTGCCCGGACCGCCGGCGAAGGCCAGCCCACCGGTCAGTGACAGCGGGCGGGGGTCGTCGGGGCCGGCCCCGAGCGCCGTGAGCCCGAGTTGGATGGCGCTCGGGAAGCAGCTGTAGAAGTCGGCGGCGTCGATGTCGCCGGCCTCGAGGCCGGCCCGCTGCAACGCGATGCGCACGGCGTGGTTCATCGCCGGGCTCTCCTGGAACGTCGCCCGCTCGACCGAATTCCACGCGTCGACGGCGCCGACGCCGGCGAGCACGACCATCGCGTCGGCGAAGAGACCGTGGTCGCGAGCGAAGCGCTCGGACACGACGACCACGGCTGCCGCCTGGTTGACGTCGATGATCGCGTTCATCCGCTTCGTGTACGGGTAAGCGATCATCCGGTTGTCCGGCGTGACCGCGGCGATGGTCCCGGCGTCGGGGGCGTCACGGAACCAGGCGTGCGGATCGTCGGCGGCCACCCGGGCATTGCGGGCCAGCAGTTCGGCAGCGATGGTGCGCTGCTCGTCGAAGCTCCGCCCGTGCGCCGCGCGGATCGCGTTCTCGTACAGGGGGAACGACTGGATCGGGGCGACGAGCCCATGGCGCTGCTCGAGCGGGGAGCTGAACGGCGGCTGGTTCGCGAACGGATCGAAGCTGCGGGCGCGCGGCGGCCACCCCGGCGGAGTGCCCGGTGCGGCGCGGCGCCGCGCCCGCACGGCTTCGGCTGCGACGATCACGGCGCAATCGATCGTCGTGTCCGCCGCCACCTGGTGCAGCAGGTCCTGGGGTGACGTGCCCCCGGCCGGTACGCCGAGGCGGGTCACGTCGCTGCGGCACCCGAGTCCGGTCACGACCTCCCCGGCCAGGTCGGCGTAGGTCCACGCCACCGGCTCGGCGCAGGCCACCGCGTCGATCAGCGACGCATCGGCGATACCGGCGTCGGTCAACGCCGCTCGGGCGATCGCCACCATGAGCGCAGCCGGGTCGGGTACGGCGTCGCCTCGGAGGCTGGTGCGTGCCGAGCCGACGATGCAGGAGAACGCGCCCATGGTGGTCAGGCCCCTTTCGTCGGGAGTGCGGCGACGGCGGTGCCCACGGCGTTGCGTTGACCGTGTTGGTTGACGCCCCACACCTCACAGGTGACGAGATGGGTGTCGCCGTCTCGCTGCTTGTCGATCACGCGACCCTGGCACCGGGTGAGGTCCCCGACGATGTTGTGGCTGCGCACCTGCACGTTGAGCCGCAGGAGCCGGCCGTCGTCGCCGATCCAGTCGGTCATCAGGTGTCCCATCCAGGAGATCCGCTCCGGCCCGTAGTCGTAGGCCCCGGGGACGCCGACGGCACGCGCCAGGCCGCTGTCCCAGTGGACCCGCTCGGGCGGTTCGGGCACGCCGAGGTCGTTCGGGATCCCGAGCGCCGGGTGGGCGTCGTACATGGCGAACGCTCCGGCGTGGGCCTTGATGTAGAGGCCGCCCCACCCGAGGTCGAACGCGATGAAGCTCGTGACGGTCATCGGGCCCTTGAGCCGCTCGTCGAGCGGATCGCCGATCGCCACGTCCTCCCAGTACCGCGGTTCGGCCCCGCGGCGGCGTTCGGCCCGGTAGGCGCCGGCGATTTCCTCGATCTGGTCGCGCGACCACGTGGTCGGCAGGGTCGGTGCGGCATCGTCGGGTCGCTCCGCTCGCCGGCGGGCCGCATCGCGCTGGGTGCGGATCACCCACGACTCGACCTCGGCCACCAGCTCGCCGTGCTGGTCGTGGAACGGCACGTGGTAGGTCTGGAGCACCGAGCGTCCCGAGAACCGGCTCGCCATGTCGCGCACCCCGCTGATCGCCGGCGTGGCGGTCAGCCGGTCGCCGAGGCGGACCGGCCGGTGCCACCGGAAATCGGTGCCGGCGTACATGGCGTGGATGCCCGGGAGCCCGCCGATGTATCCGCTCGTCACCCGGTCGAAGGCGTAGAGCATCGTCGGGGGTGCGAGCAGTGCGCCGTGGGGCGAGGCAGCGGCGTAGGCCTCGTCGATCCACAGCGGGTTGTCGTCGCCGATGCCGTCGGCGAAGTGCCGGATCGCATCGACGGTGGCCTCGGTGACGTGGGGCCGGGGTCCGGTGATCGGCACCCCGATGCGCGCCCGCAGGTCGGCGAGGGCCTCCTCGGTGATCGACGGGAACCGGTCGGCCTCGTCTCGGTGATCGGATGCCGTCAAGGCGCTTCCTCCTGTGTCGGTTCCGGTGCGGGTCGCGCCGAGCGAGCGGGCTACCGGTCGAAGTCGGTGATCACGGCCCGGCCGACGTACCGGCCGGCCTCGAGGTCGTCGAACACGTCGGCGATCTCGCTCAGCGCGGCAGTGCGACCGATGTGGCTCTTGACCCGCCCCTCGGCCGCCATGTCGACGAGCTCTCGCATGTCCTGCACCGTGCCGACGGCGGAGTAGATGAGCGTGGGATCACGCCGGAAGAACTCCCACGGGTTGATCTGGAGGTTGCCCTCGCTGCTGGCCGGGATCCCGACGGCGACGAACAGTCCGCCGCGCCGCAACATCTGCAGGCCGAGGTCGAACCCGGCGAGCTTGGCCGAGAACACGAGGCTGGCGTCGACCCCGCCGAAGGCCTGTGCGGCCGCGGCGGCCTCATCGGCCGCGAGGACCGTGTGGGCCCCGAGCGACGACACGAACGCCAGCCGCTCCTCGCCCACGTCGACCCCGACGACTTTGTAGCCGAAGGCGCTTGCGATCTGCACCGCATAGTGGCCGAGTCCACCGGCGGCGCCGATCACCGCGATCCGCCGGCCCGGCAAGATGTGGTGCTTCAGCAGCTTCTTGACCGCGCCGTACGCCGTGAGGCCGCCGCAGGCGAGCGCTGCTTCCTCGTCGCCGATGTGATCGGGCAGTTTCACCAGCGACTTCGCGTAGACGCAGAACTCCTGGGAGAACGTACCCATGATCCCCCGGGCCTGCGCACAGTGGCGGGGATCGCCGCGCAGGCAGTACTCGCAGGCCCCGCACCAGAACCCGCCACCGGTGCCCCCGAGGCCGAGGATCACCCGATCGCCGACCGACACGTAGCGCTCTGCGCCCGGGCCGAGCGCCTCGACGATGCCGATGCCCTCGTGGCCGAGCGGCATGCTGTTCGGCAGGCCGGCCCAATCGCCCCGGGCGATGTGCAGGTCCGAGTGGCAGACCCCGGCCGAGCGCATGCGCACGAACGCCTCGTCCGGGCGCGGGGTGGGTGTGGGGAGATCCTGGATCTCGATGGACCCCTGGGCGAGCCGGGCTGCCTTCATGTCGTCGCTCCTTGCGGTTCGTCGGGGGGCTCAGAGCCCCGTGAAATCGGCGGGGCGCTTGTCCCGGAACGCAGCCAGCGCCTCACGGTTGGCCGGACCGCCGCCGAGACGGCCGAGCGCCTCGTTCTCGGCAGCGTTCGCCTGGTGCATCGCCGCACGGTGCGGCCCCACCAGGAGCTCCTTGGTCGCCATCAGCGAACTGAGGGGAAGCCGGGCCAGCGCGGCGGCGTGATCGAGGGTTCGTTCGAGCAGGGCGTCGTCGGGGAAGACGTCGAGCACCAACCGGTCGGCCTTGCACTGCTCGGCCGACCACCATTCGGCCCCGAGCAGGAACCTGGCCGCGGCCTGGGGGCCCATGAGCCGGGGGAACGTGTAGGTGCTCGCGCCCTCGGCGGTGAGCCCGAGCGTGGAGAACGGGCACCGCAGGCGGGCGCTCTCGGCCATGAACGCAGCGTCGGCGAGACCGACGATGGTGGCGCCCCAGCCGACGCCGATCCCGTTCACCGCCAGCACCAACGGCTTCGCGAGATCGATCACCGCGTCGACCAGACCACGGAACCCGTATCGGTACGTCCGCCCCGGCGTGGGGCGGCTGGTGAGGTCGAACCCGGCGGAGAACGCCCGCCCTGCGCCGGTCACGACCACGACCTTCGTCGCCGGGTCGTTGCCGGCCTCGACGACCCGTTCGGCCATGGCCTCGAAGTCGTCGGGCCCGAAGGCGTTCAGCACGTCGGTGCGGTCGATCGTGAGCAATCGCACCCCGGCGTCGAGCTCCGAGCGGATCACGGCGCAACCTCGATCGAGGCGACGGCGGACGCCTCGCTCACCGGGTGACCGGGAGGTTGAACACCCGGGCCGCGTTCAGCCCGATGATCTTCCCCCGGGCGTCCTCGGACAGGTGAGCCATCTGACGCTCCACCGCCGCGGCCGAATGCGGCCACGACCCCTCGTGATGCGGATAGTCGTTGGCCCACAGCACGTTGTCCACGAGGTCGAAGGCCTCGACGGTCGCCAGGCCGACGTGGTCCTCCTGGAACGTGGCGAAGCACTGGCGCCGGAAGTAGTCCGACGGCAGCTCCGGCAACTGGGGCCGAACGAAGAAATGGTGGGCCTTGTGGACGTAGTCCATCGTTTCGAGCAGCCACGGCAGGAATCCGATCCCGGACTCCACCAGGCCCACCCGCAACTGCGGATGACGCTCCAGCACCCCGGCGGCGATCAGCTGCACGAGGGGTTCGATGGTGGTCTCCATCGAGTGGCACACGTAGTTCACGACCGCCCCGCCGTCGCCGGTCACGGCCCGGGGATCACGGCCGGTGGAGACGTGGAAGGTGAGCGTGAGCCCCGCCTCCTCGATCGCCGACCACAACGGCCGGAACACCGGGTCGTTGTACTCGAGCTTGCCCGGGGTCTTGGGGCCGTAGATCGGCGAGTTGCCCAGGCACACGCCGACCAGACCTCGCTCGGCGGCCCAGGCCACCTCGGCGAGCGCCCCGTCGACGTCGCCGGCGGCGATCGACGCGAGCGGCAAGGTGCGGCCGCCGTGGTAGCCCTCGGGAGAGAACTCGTCGTAGGCCCACCGGTTCCAGGCCCGGCACATCGCCATGGCGAACACCGGGTCGGGCGTGGCCCAGCACAGCAACCCCTTGGTGGGGAAGATCAACTCGACGTCGACCCCGTCGGCATGCTGATCGGCCAACCGGCTCGCCACGTCACGGGCCGCCGCGGTGCGGCGACGATCCTCGTCGTCCATGCGGGTGCCGACCTCGGCCGGTTCGGCCCCGGCGCCCGACGCCGGGCCCTTGAGGCGCACCGGCGAGTTCCCCTCGGTGACGAACCATTCCGAGCCGTCGTCACGGCGTTCGACCCGCGGGAGCCGGTGGCGATAGGCCGGTTCGATGTAGTCGGCCAGGTAGTTGCCGGGCTCGTTGGCGTGGCAGTCCGAGGACACGACGAACAGCTTCTGCGGGTCGTCGCGCCGGATGGTCCGCGACCAGCCGGTGGGGCCGGGCGTGACCGCCCGCCACGCGTTGGGGGACGGGACGTGCTCCACTGCGGTCACGGCTGAACCTCCGGGGTGTCCATGGGGCGCGACTATCGCATCTCGAAATGGGCGAGGCGGGGGGCGGCCATCTCGTCGACGAAACGGTCGTGGGTGAACGTCCATGACGCCGGCACCCCCCGGGCATCGAGGTACCAGCTGTTGCAGCCGCTCGCCCAGACGGTGTGCAGGGCAGCGGCGCGCCGCTCGTCCTCGAAGCGCTGTGTCGCTTCCGGCGTCGGGCTCACCTCGCGGTAGGCCCCGTGGCGGATGCCCTCGATCAACTGCAGCGCATAGCCGAGCTGGCGCTCGGCGATCTCGATCAGCGAGAAGTTGCCCACCGGACCGTTGGGGCCGTTCAACAGGAAGAAGTTCGGGAACCCGGGCACGGTCACCGACAGATACGCGAGCGGGCCTTCGCGCCACACGTCGTCGAGATCCACGCCATCGCGGCCCCGCACCCTGGTCGGGCGGATGAACCGATCGGCGCGGAACCCGGTGGCGAGCACCAGGACGTCGAGTTCGTGCAGCGTGCCGTCGGCGGTGCGGACGCCGGCGGGCTCGATCCGTTCGATCCGATCGGTCACCAGCGCCGCATGGGGCTGCTGGATGGCGTCGTAGAACTCGGCCGAGACGATGAGCCGCTTGCACATCGCCCGATAGTTCGGCGTGAGCCGACGCCGCAGCTCGGGATCGCGCACGGTGTCGAGGTGCTCCTGACAGCGGCGACCGATCTCGGCGAGGACCGGGGACTCCACGTCGATCACGGCGGCGGCGGTGCCCTCGTTGAGCGCGCTCGCCATCTGCGCGATGAGCGCTTCGAGGCCGGCCGGATCGGCACGGAACGCCGCCCGCTCGGCATCGGAGTACGCGGGGTTCGGGGTGGCGAGCACCCATTGGGCCGTGCGTTGGAACAGGGTGAAGTGCTCGACGCGAGGTACGAGCGCTGCGGTGATCTGCACTGCGGTCGAGCCCGTGCCCACGACGCCGACCCGCCGGCCGTCGAGGGGAACGGAGTGGTCCCACCGGGCCGAATGGAACCACGAGCCGGCAAAGGTCTCGATGCCCTCGAAGTGCGCCACGTTGGGGTGATGCAGCACACCGGTGGCGGCGATCACGACGTCGAACACGTCGTGATGACCGGACGCGGTGGCCAGGTGCCAGCGACCGTCGAGGAAGTCGAGGCCCACCACCTCGTCACCGAAGCGCACCCGCCGGAGCACGTCGTGGTCGTGCGCCACGCGCTCGAAATAGCGCTGGATCTCCGGACCCTCGGCGTACCGGCGACTCCAATCGGGGTTGCGGGCGAAGGAATACGTGTAGGAGTGGGCCGGCACGTCGCAGCTCAGGCCGGGATAGGTGTTCTCCCGCCAGGTGCCCCCGACCCGATCCGCCTTCTCGAACACCACGCAGTCGATCCCGCGCTCGGTGAGGCGGATGGCCGACAGGATGCCCGCCATCCCGGCACCGATGACCGCCGCTCGCACCGGTGATCGATCGCTCGCCGAGCCAGCCATGGCCGGACGGTACCACCCTAAGCGTTCCGGTACCACCCGCTCGCGGGCGGTCAGGTGCCGGATGCCGCCAGCAGGCCGGTGAGGGTGAGATCGAGCATCTGGTGCAAGGCATCCTCGAGCGACAAGCCGAGGTCGTCGAGGACATCGGGATGCGCGAGGTGGACGGCGGTGGCGAGGATCATGGCGGCGGCGACGGAGGCGTCGATCGCCCGGAACTCGCCCCGGTCGATCCCGGCGGCGACGATGCGCTCGATCACGGTGGTCGCGAACCGGTGGTGCACGTCGGTGACCCGTCGGGCGCCGGGGATGTCGGCGAGGTCGTCGAACGCAGCCGACCCGAACACGTACCCGATGCTGGCGGTGACGTACTGACGCAACTGCACGGCGACCTCGGCGACAGGGTCGACCGCGGCGATCGCCGTGTGGCCGATCCGATGCATCACCCGGTCGACGACGAGCAAGGTGAGGTGATCCTTCGACGGTGCCAGCTCGTAGAGGGTGCGGCGGGAGCACTCCAGGCGCGCGGCGATCTCCCCGATCGTGAGCCGACCCAGCTCGCCGTCGCGCAGCAGCGATTCGAGACCGTCGAGCACGGTGCGATGGCGGGTTCCCAGGGCCGCCTCGGCGCGGCGGGACAACATCGGGCGCGGTGCGCCCACGAGCAGGGCCCGCATCCCGACAGTGGGCTCGTTCGACATCGCACACCTTTCCGCAGTGACGCCCGGAGCGTCCACCCCCGCAGGGTACCCCGAGGGAGCTGGCGGTACCTACGGGAGCGACGGTGCCGGCACGGGCCGAACCGGCTGGGTCCGGGACCCCACCGGGCCGGGCCGAACGCCGTTCACCGGCGGTGTGCGCCGACGAGCACCACGACCATCACGCAGGGTTCGTCGAACCGGTTTCGCCACGCGTGTCGCGTACCGTTCTGCACCACGGTGTCCCCCGGCCCGAGTTCCACCTCGGCGCCGTCGTCGAGTTCGAGCACGATGCGCCCGGACACCACGAACTCGTAGTCGACGGTGTCCGTCGTGTGCATCCCCGGGTTCTCGGGCTCCATGTGGGCCGCCATGCCGGGCAGCTTCTCGTCGAGCTCGGTGAGGGCGGCTGCGAAGTCGAGATCCCCTGCGGGCACGGTGCTGTCGGGTGGCAGCGTGAACAACCCGAAGCGGAACCCGCCGGGCCCCGGGAAGTACGACATCGACAGCGCCGCGCTGCCACCACCCGGCACCTCGACCGGCGCGTCGCTCCCCCAGAGCCGGTGGAACTCGGCCCCGGGCAACATCGCGAGCACCAGCGGGGCGACCCGCTCGTCCGAGGCGATGATCGCCTTGCCGTCGGCGCTGTGTCCGGTCACCACTCGTCGCACCTGCATGCTGCGTCCCCCTGTCTCGGCTCACGTTCCCCGGCACACCGTAGGCCGGCCGACGAACCCGTCCCGACGTTGCGTTACGAACACCCGTTCGATAGGCTGAACTCATGGTGCTGCAGCCCGCCGACCTCGACCTCGCGTTGGCTGCGCTCCGGTCCACCGAAGTGTCCTCGCTCGACGAGGCCGGGCTGCGGGAGATCGGTGCCGCGCTGGTCCGGGTGCGGGGTTGGCTCGACGGGGTGGACGTTGCGTGCACGCGCCGGGCCGAGGTCCTCAAGGCCGGCGGTGGCGCGATCGACGGCCGGTTGTTCCAACGTGAGCACGGATCCCGATCGCAGCGTGGTGCCCGGGCGGCCGTCGAACGGGTCGGCGTGCTCGATGCCCTGCCCGAGCTGGCCGACGCGCTCGAAGCAGGGCGTGTCGGCGTCGGGCATGCCGATGCGGTCGCGCAGGTGATCGCCGGCGTGGAGCCCGAGGTGCGCACCGAGCTGCTGTCGTCGGGCCCGTGGTTGGCCCGGGAGGCACAGCGGTCCTCGGTCGAGGAGCTCGAGCGCACGCTGCGCCGAGAGGCCCGCTCGCTGCGCCGGGCGGACGCCGGCGAGCACCTGGCCCGGCAGCGGCAGGCGTCCAACGTGCGCCGCTGGGTCGACGGCGACGGCATGCATCACCTCCACGCCGAGCTCGATCCCGAACGAGGGGCGCGGGTCTTCGCCGCCCTCGACGCTGCGGTGGAGCGGGTGTTCCACCGGGCGCACCCCGAGGGCACGCACCGGGCGCCTTCGGGGGGCTGGGCCAACTCGCGCCTCGCAGCCCACGCGCTGGTCGAGCTGTGCACCGCTCCAGGCCCCGCCGCAGGCCCGGGCGTCGGCGAGCTCGTGGTGTTGATCGACTACGCCAGCCTGCACCTCGGGATCGAACAGCTCGACGGCATCTGCGAGACGTCGTCCGGGGTGCCGCTGCCCATCACGACGGCCCGCAGGATGCTCTGCGACGCGGCGATCCTGCCCGTGGTGCTCGGCGGCGAGGGCCAGGTGCTCGACGCCGGATCCACCCGGCGGCTTGCCACCCGGGCCCAGCGTCGCTCGCTGCGAGCGATGTACCGAACCTGCGGCTGGCCGGGATGCCCCGTGCCGTTCCACCATTGCGAGATCCATCACACGCGCACCTGGCGGGTGCACGAACGCACCGACCTCGCCGATCTCGTCCCGATCTGCAGCGAGCACCATCATCAGGTCCACGATCTCGGCTGGCACCTTGCGCTCGCCGACGATCGGGCCGTCACGCTCTATGCGCCCGATGGCAGGGTCGTCGAGCAGCGGCCCTTCGTGCCGATCGGGCCCTGCCCGGCCCGGCGCCGGCGGCCCGATCCCCACGCCCGACACGTGCTCGGGCGCCTGCAATCGCTCACCCGGCGCGAGTAGGTGGCGTCCGCCTTGGTCTTTCTCGTCGCCGTTGTGTTCGGGCTCTTCGCCGAGTTCATGGTGCTCCCGGCGACGCTGCGGGGCCTGGGGCGCTTCGTGCGACGCCCGATCATCCCGTGATCTCGACCACGTCGGTGGCAAGCAACTCGGCGATCACGTCCGGGTCGTAGCCGAGCACCTCCTCGAGCACCTCCCACGTGTGCTGGCCGAGGCAGGGCGCCGGGCCGCGGATCTCGCCCGGCGTGCGAGACAGGCGTGCCTGCATGCCCGAGTAGGGCACCCGGCCATAGACCGGGTGCTCGTGGGGCACCCAGTACTCCCGGTGCGCGATCTGCGGGTCGGTGTGCAGTTCGGGCACCCCGTGCACCGGGGCACACGCCACGGCCGGCTGCAGCGCCGCAACGACATCGGCCGCCGTGCGGGTCGCGGTCCACGCCCCGATCAGCGCCTCGATCCGATCCTCGTCCGCCCGACGGCCGGCCGCCGTGTGCCACTGCGGCTCGTCCGGCAGACCGGCACGGGCCACGAGCGCCGCCCACTGGGCATCGTCGGCGCAACTGATCGCCACCCACCCCTCTGCGCCGGGGCCGCCATCGGGGAATCGCTCGACACGCTGGGCCGACGCGAGGCACGGGAACACGCCATTGGGCACGAGATCGCGATCACGGTTGCCGCAGCGGGTGGCCACCCGCCCGTCGATCTCGTAGGCCAGGAACTCCGCGCCGAGGAACTGCAGCGACGCTTCGAGTTGGGCGAGATCGATGTGCTGGCCCTCTCCGGTGCGCCGCCGGTGATCGAGCGCAGCGATCAGCGCCGAGGTGGTGAACCGCTGGGACACGAAATCCGTGTAGGCGCCGTAGATCATCGCCGGATCTCGGTCGGGCCAACCGGTGATCTCGTAGAAGCCCGCCAACGCTCCCATCAGGTTGCCGAAGCCCCGGTAGAACCGTCGGGGTCCGGTCTGGCCCTGCATGCAGGTGGAAAGCATCACGATCGACGGTTTGCGCGCCCGGATCGCCGCGTAGTCCATTCCCCATCCGGCGAGCGCCTTCGGGGTGAACGACTCGACGACCACGTCGGCCCACTCGACGAGCTTCCAGGCCACCTCGCGGCCACGGGGATCGGTGAGATCGATGCCGACGCAACGTTTGCCTGCGTTGAAGTCGCCGTAGAAGTGGCTGTTGTTGATCCCGGGCCGGCCGTCCTTGAGCGGGTTGGTGAGCCGCAGCACGTCGGGTCGCTTCGAGGACTCGATCTTGATCACCTCGGCCCCGTACGAGCCGAGGTAACCCGCCGTCATCGGTCCGACCCCCACCCAGGCCAGATCGAGCACCTTGAGCCCCTCGAACGGTCGGGCCCGACCGTCGGGGTCGACCGCCGCCGCCCGGGGCCGCCGGGCCGCTGCGGCGAGCACCGCCTCGGTGTGCTCCCCGATCCGAGGAGCCCGGCGCTGCACGTCGAGCGGCGTGGCCGACAGCTTCGCCCACGGTCCCGGGTGGTGCACGGTGCCCCAGGCCGGCCCGGCACCGACCCCGGCATCGACGTCGACCGGCACGAAGTAGCCGCGCGCCGTGAGCTGCTCGTCGACGCGCAGGTCGGCGACGGTGTTGACCGGGGCCACGAGCAACAGGTGATCGAGCGCGGCCTGGTAGAGCTCGGCCTTGGTGTGCCGGGCGAACAGCCGGGTGAAGGTGTCGGACGTGGCCTCGTAGAACTCGAGCGGCTCGTCGAGGAAGTTCAGCGTGGACCAGTCGCGCCCGATCACGAGCGGATCGGCCACCTCTTCGCGCTCCGCCCAATCGACGAGGAACCGCATCATCGGCGCGCCGATGGCTCCGGCCGCCACGAGCACGGCGGCGTGCCCGTCCAGACACGGGGTGATGATCCGGAACTTGGACCGACCGGCGTTGTTCCACGAGCCCTGCCGGAACAGCTCGCGCCCCTCGATGAGGTGATACGCCTGCGCGTTCATCAGGCACTTCATGCCGGCGAGTTGCGCGGACACGTCGACGTGCTGGCCCTCGCCGGTGTGCTGGGCGTGCCACAGTGCGACCAGCGTGTGCACTGCGGCCTCGACCCCGGCGTGCAGGAACAGCTGCGGACTGCTCAGGCGGACCGGCGCACGGTCGGTGTCGCCGGTGAGCCACAACTCGGCGGTCGTCGCCGCAACGGTGAGGTCGGTGGCCGACCACCCGGCGTAGGGACCGGTGCGCCCGAACCCCGAGATCGAGGTGATCACCAGGTGGGGATTGCGGGCGTGGAGCGCCTCGGGCTCGAGGCCGCGAGCCCCCAGCCAGCCGGTGGGGAACGACTCGATCACCGCATCGGCCCCCTCGGCGAGGCCGAGGAATCGGTCCCGATCGGCCGGGTCGTCGAGATCGAGCACGACCGAGCGCTTGCCTCGGTTCTCATGCCACCACGACAGCGAGCCCTCCGGATCCGGGGCGTTCGGGTCGGCGAACAGTCCGGCCCGCCGGCCCGGATCGCCACCGGGCGGCTCCACCTTGATCACCTCGGCGCCGAGATCGGCGAGCACTCGGCCGCACATCCAGCCGCGCGCCACCGTCAGGTCGATCACGCGGTACCCGTCGAGCGCGCCCATCGAAGCCCCCCTCACTGCTGCACCCGACCGTACCGCCGGCACGGACGCTGCCGGACGCCGCCGGTACCATCCCGCCCGATGCACGACGGAGCCGACGGTCCGGAGCCGGAGGCTCCCTGGTATCTCCCGGTGGGCGACGAGGTGGCCACCTTCGAAGCCGCCTACGCCGCCCGGCTCCCGGTGTTGCTGAAGGGTCCGACGGGATGTGGCAAGACCCGGTTCGTCGAGCACATGGCCTGGCGGCTGCGGCCCGGAGGCCACACGGGCGCCGCGGCGCTCACCACCGTGGCCTGCCACGAGGACCTCACCGCCACCGATCTCGTCGGGCGATACCTGCTGGTCGGGAACGACACGGTCTGGATCGACGGTCCGCTCACCCGGGCCGCCCGGCGGGGATCGATCTGCTACCTCGACGAGGTGGTCGAAGCCCGCAAGGACACCACCGTCGTCATCCATTCGCTCACCGACCATCGGCGACAGTTGCCGATCGAGAAGACCGGCGAGGTGCTCGAGGCCCATCCCGGGTTCCTGCTCGTCATCTCGTATAACCCCGGTTACCAGAGCGTCCTCAAGGACCTGAAGCCCTCGACCCGCCAACGATTCGTGAGCATCGAGTTCGATTACCCGGCGCCGGCGGTCGAAGCGACGATCATCGCCCACGAAGGTGGCGTCGAGGCCGCGATGGCCGAACACCTCGCCGAGATCGGGATCCGCGTGCGGGCGCTGCGGGAGCACGGGTTCGAAGAGGGGGTCAGCACCCGCCTCCTCGTGTACGCGGCGCAACTCACGGCGCAGGGCATCGAGGCCCGACGCGCGTGCGATGCCGCCATCGTCCGCGCCGTCACCGATGACGTCGACGTCCAGCAGGCCGTCGCCGACATCGTCGACGTCGTCCTGCCGTGACCGTTGCGTTCGCATCGATCCAACGGGCCCTCGCCCTGTTCGCCGAGGCCCTGCTCGGGGAACCGGCCCGGTTCGACGTCGACGAGACCCAACCCGGCTCCGGCCGCCGGCCGCTGAGCACGCTCGGCGGCGCCACCACCGTCGTGCTGCCGCCGACGATCGAGGGCCGGGCCGACGACCGGCGGGCCTACCGCCACGCCGTGCTGCACCAGGCCGCCTACGAGCTGTTCGGCACCCGGGCCTTCGATCCGGCCGCGTTCGTGCGCGATCACCCCGATCGCCCCGGCCTCGCCGAGACCTTCGCCGCGCTCGAGGAATGCCGCCTCGACGTGCTCGTGGCCCGCCGGTTCCCCGGCGCCCGCGCCGATGTCGCCGCCGCAGCGGATTCCCTTCCCCGGCCGCCGGCGGCGACCGCCGCCTCGGTCGCCCACCTCGTGGCCCAGGGAGGCCTGCACCGCTGGAGCGTCACCGACGTCGCCGAACTCGCCCTGGCCCTGTGCCCGGCCGTCGCCGCCGTGGTGCCGCTCGACCCGTCCGAACTCGAGCTCGAGAGCGACCCGGACCGAGCGTCGTCTCGTGTCGAGCTCGAAACCTCTGGCGGCGGCGACGACCCGCCCGGCACGCTCGATCCCCTGCTCTACGACCTCGACGGCGCGCCTGGCGACGTCGACGACATCGGGTCGGGCACCCAGGCCGACGGCGCCGGCGCCGGGCTCGACCTGCCCACCTTCGCCCCCCGACGCGGTGCTGCCACCGAACGTGTCGACGGCCTCGACGCCCGGGCGCGCGCCGGGCGATCGAGCCGGGACGTGATCACCGGGCGCCGCAGCACGCTGTACGACGAGTGGGACTACCGCTCAGGCCGCTACCTGCCGGCCTGGTGCCGGGTGAGCGAGCGACCGCTCGAAGGTGGCGATCCCGACTTCGTGGTCGACGTGCGCCGGCGTCACGCCGCACTCGCTCGCCAGGTCCGCCGGCAGTTCCGCCGGATCGCCGCGGACTCGTTCCGACGCCGCCACCGCGAGCCCGACGGCGCGGAACTCGACCTCGATGCCGTCATCGGCTCGCTCGTGGACCGGCGGCGGGGGATCGTCGACGACGAGCGGCTCCACATCCGACGCGAGCGCGCCGCGCGCGAGGTGGCCGCTGCGTTCCTGCTCGACATGAGCGCGTCCACCTCCACCCCGGTGCTCGACCCCGAGGCGCCGCCACCGATGCCACCTGCGCCGGTCAACCCCGACGAGGGGTATCCGGCGCTGTCGTGGGACCTGTCCGAACCGCCTGCGGCACCGAACCGCACGGTGCTCGACGTGGCCAAGGAGTCGCTCGCGCTGATGTGCGACGCGCTGTCGGCGCTCGGCGACGAGCACGCGCTCTACGGCTTCAGCGGCTCGGGTCGCGAGGACGTCGAGTTCTACGTCGCCAAGGACCTCCACGAAGCGGTGTCGTCACGCACCTGGGCGCGGCTCGCAGCGATGCAGCCCCGCCGCTACACCCGTATGGGCCCCGCGATCCGCCACGCCACCCAACGGCTCCAACGGCATCCGGCCCGCGTGCGGTTGCTCGTGGTCGTCTCCGACGGCTACCCGCAGGACAGCGACTACGGCCCGGACCGCACCGACAAGCACTACGGGATCGCCGACACCGCCAAGGCGCTCGAGGAGGCGGCCCGGGTGGGGGTGGAAACCTTCTGCATCACCGTCGACCCGGCCGGCAACGATTACCTCCGGCACATGTGCGCCGACGAGCGCTACCTGGTGATCGACGAGGTGCATCAGCTCCCCGGCGAGCTCGCCAAGCTGTACCGGACCCTGACGCTCAACCGTCGCTAAGCCTGCAGCAACCCGAACACGGCCCCGGCCGGGTCGGCCAACACGGCGAACCGCATGTCCGCCACGGTCATCGGGGTGACGAGCACCGTGCCGCCGGCGCGCGCGGCCTCGGCCGTCGCGGCGTCGACGTCGGCGACGGCGAAGTACACGAGCCACGCGGACGGCACCTCGGCCGGCACCTCCGGTGGGGTGGCCATCAGCCCGGCGACCGGCACCCCGTCGAGGTGGAACATCTGGTATCCGGCGTCGGTCCCGGCGTCGGTCCCGGCGTCGCCCGGCCGGGCCGTCCACGACAGCACGGTCGCGTAGAACGCCCGAGAGGCGGCGACGTCGCGGCTCTGCGTCTCCACCCACCCGACCGCACCCCGGGCACCCCACGCCATCGACTGCGCGGTATCCATCAGCCCGACGACCGCGCCGGCCGGGTCGTCGAGGATGGCGATCCGGTCGCCGCCGGGAATGGCCATCGGCGGCTGCAGCACGGTCGCACCGGCCGCACCGGCCCGGGCGCAGGCGTCGTCGAGGTCCTCCACCTTGAACAACACGGTCCACGAAGGGGGAATCCCCGGGGGATCCGGCGCCATCATCCCCGCAGCCGGACCCTGGGCGACCGAACCGATCACGTATCGCCCCGCGGGTGTCGTCGAGGCCTCGATCGACCATCCGAGCAGCGCCGCGTAGAACCGGGCCGCAGCATCGGGATCCGGGGTGGCGAGATCGACCCAGACGGGGCGGCCGGCGAGAGAAGTGCTCGACATGGCCGTAGTTTACCGAGGCGTTGCCCGGGCACCCAGGGCCGAAGGTCATCGCCGCCGCAGCCGGGTACGGTCCCGGCATGCGCACTTCGATCGCCATCGGCGGGGCCGCATCGGGCCGCCGCCGAGACTGGGACGAGCAGGTCGCCTTCGTCCGTGAGGCCGAAAGGCTGGGGGTCGACGACGTCTGGTCGGCCGAGGCGTGGGGCCAGGACGCCGTCGTACCGCTCGCCTACCTGGCCGCCGTCACCGACCGGATCCGGCTGTGCACCGGCATCATGCAGATCTCGGCGCGCGTGCCGTCCATGACCGCGATGACCGCTCTGACCCTCGCCGCCGTGAGCGACGACCGGTTCGTGCTCGGCCTCGGCGTGTCGGGCCCCCAGGTCGTCGAGGGACTGCAAGGCGTGCCGTTCGCCCATCCGCTCGAGCGCCTGCGCGAGCACGTCGACATCGTCCGGCTCGCCTTCGCCGGCGAGAAGATGGCCTACCCGGGTCGCCACCACCGGCTGCCTCTGCCGGGCGGGGACGGCAAGGCGCTGCGGCTCGCCCAGCCCGGCAACGACCGGATCCCGATCTACCTGGCCACGCTCGGGCCCGCCGCGTTGCGGTACACCGGTGAGGCGTCCGACGGGTGGGTCGGCACGAGCTTCATCCCCGAGGCCGCCGACGTACTGCTCGAACCGATCCGGGCAGGACAGGCCGCCGCAGGGCGCCCGGACACGAGCGTCGACGTGCAGGCGGGCGGCTCGGTGGCCTTCGGCGACCTCGAACGGTTGCTGCCGCAGTACCGCGCCGGCGTTGCGTTCCCCGTCGGCGCCATGGGCTCGCGCCAGGCGAACTTCTACCGGGCAGCGTTCCAGCGCGCCGGTTACGAGGAGGACTGCGAGCGCATCGCGGCGCTGTGGCTCGGTGGCGATCGTGACGCCGCCATCGCCGCGGTGCCCGACGAGATGGTCGTGCGCACGACGTTCCTCGGCGACGACGCCCACGTGAGCGAACGCATCCGGGCCTACAAGCGGGCCGGGGTGACCACGTTGCGGCTGCAACCGGAGGGCGCGACCGTCACCGAGCGCCTCGACACCCTCGCCCGGGCCATCGACCTCGTGCGCGCCGTTGCCGCCGAATCATGACCGGGAGCGAATCATGACCGGCGAGGCGATCGGCTGGCAGGCCATCTGGGCGAGCGGGCCGAGCGAGCCACCGTGCCTGGCCGACGGGCCCGGGGCACTCGTCGAGGCCGACATCGCAGCGCCGCCGGCGGCGGTCTGGGCGATCGTCACCGACATCTCCTTCGGCGCCGATCGCAGCGAGGAGTTTCTCGGGGCCCGGTGGGAACCCGCAGCGCCCGAATCCGGCCGGCCGGCCGGGCCCGCGCTCGGCGCCGTGTTCGTCGGGCGCAATCGGCACCCCGCGATCGGTGAGTGGGAGGTGCGCTGCTTCGTCCACCGGTACCTGCCCGAGCGCGAGTTCGGCTGGGTCACCACCGATCCCGATCACCCCGGTGCCCAGTGGTGGTTCTCGTTGACGCCGACGCCGACCGGCACCCGGCTCGCCTACCGGTGCCGGATCGGCCCCGGACCGTCGGGGCTGACCCCGGCGATCGAACGGATGCCTGACAAGGAGCCACGGATCCTGGAGCGGCGCGTCGGTGAGCACGGCCCGAACATGGTGCGCGTCGTCGAGGCGATCCGCCGGGTCGCCGAGCGCTCGACGCCGGCCGGCACCTGGCGGCTCTCGAACCTCGTCGGGACGGGTGCCGGCGGGCGCCCCGAGACGAGTTCGATCGGCGCCGGCGACCGCGCCGTCACGATGACCATCGGCTCGGACGGCACCGTGTCGGGCTCCGACGGCTGCAACCGGTTCATGGGCACGAGCACCGGCACCGAACCGGGACTCGACATGGGATCGAGCACCAGCAGCGGCCGCGCCCCGTTGCGGTTCGGGCCGCTGGCCAGCACGAGGATGGCCTGCGAACCCGTGGTCATGGCCCGAGCCGAGGCCTTCGCCCGAGCGCTGGAGCACACCGCCGGCTGGTCCGTCGAAGGCACGACGCTGTCGCTGTACGACGCCGCGGGCGCCGTGCTCGCCTCGTTCACCCGGGTCTGAGCACGCGTCGCCCGAACAGGCGATCCGACCTCGCGGCCCCCTAGCCTCCCGGGGGTGTCCGGACTGCTCGCCGTCGTCTGCGTGCGCGACGGGATCCTGCCCGCCGGTGGGGCCGAGGCGGTCGCCGAGTGCAACGGGGCCGTGCTGCTCGTGGGATCCGGGGTGAGCGCCGCGGCGGCTGCGCTCGCCGGTGTCGCACACGACGTCGTCGCCTGGGAAGCGGACGGTTTCGCCCCCGGCGCCTGGGCGGCGGCGCTCGCGCCGCACGTCGAGTCGGCGCAGGTCGTGGTGCTCCCGGCCTCGCCCGACGGGCGCGATCTCGCCCCGCGCCTGGCAGCTGCGCTCGGCCGCCCGATGCTGGCCGGCGCCCTTCGCATCCGACCCGACGGCGCCGAACTGTCCCGCTGGGGCGGCCTCGCGCTCGAAGACGTCCACGTCGGCGGACCGTTCGTCGCCACCCTGCAGCCCGGTGTCCGGGGTGCGGTGACCCCCTCGGGCCCCCCGCCTTCGCTCCGGCTGATCGAGCCCGAGCATGGGCCCGCCGTTGCCGATGCCGTCACCGTCGGGGTGCTCCCGCCCGACGTGGCCACGATGGACCTCGCCGAAGCGCCCCGGATCCTCGGTGGGGGCGCCGGGCTCGACGGCGCCGAGCGGTTCGCCCTGCTGGCCGAGGTCGCCACCGCGCTCGACGCGTCGATGGGAGCGACGCGGGTGATCACCGACCGGGGCTGGGTGTCCCACAGCCGCCAGATCGGCACCACCGGGGTGGTCGTCGCCCCCCGGTTGTACGTGGCGTTCGGGGTGAGCGGCGCCGTGCAGCACACCAGTGGCCTCGGTCAGCCCGAGATCGTGATCAGCGTGAACACCGATCCGGCGTGCCCGATGATGCAGCTCGCCGACGTCCCGATCGTCGCGGACGCCAACGCCACGCTCGACGAACTCGGCGCCCGTCTGGGCTTGCGGGACGGGACCCCGTGAACGAGCCGTTCGTCGCAGCGCTCGACGCCGTGCGCGAGCAACTCGCCGCCACCGGACACGACGACTGGGCGCGCTGGTGCACGACCCTGCTCGCGCTGGCCCGCCGCAACGACGCTCGAGCCGCGTCCCGATACTTCGCCGCCTTCGACGGCGAGGGCGACTTCGGCAAGCTCGCGCAGGCAGTCGGCGAACTCGTCGCCCGCCTCGCCGTGGCACACGACGCCGCCGTCGCCTTCGACCGAGCGGCGCGCCCCTCGTAGCCTGCAGCCATGCCCGACGTCGACGCGATCGTCGTAGGGGCTGGCCCTGCCGGCTCGTGCGCTGCGCTCACCCTGGCGCGCGCCGGGCGTTCCGTGGTGCTCGTCGAGCGGGGCCCGTTCCCGGGGGCGAAGAACATGTACGGCGGCGTCGTGTATCCCCGGGTGCTCGACGATCTGTTGCCGTCGTGGTGGGAGGAGGCGCCCGTCCAGCGATGGGTGACCCGGCGCCAGACCATGGTGATGACCGGCACCCAGGCCCTGACGATCGACTACCGCAGCGAGGCCTGGGGCGAGGCGCCCTACAACGGGGCCACCGCGTACCGGCCCGACTGGGACGCCTGGTTGGCCGGCAAGGCCGAGGCGGAAGGGGCCCAGCTCCTGTGTTCCACCACGGTCACCGGGTTGCTGCGCGACGGCGACCGCGTCGTGGGCGTGCGCACCGACCGGCCCGACGGCGAGCTCACCGCCTCGGTGGTGATCGCGTGCGACGGGGTGAACTCGTTCCTGGCGAAAGAGGCGGGCCTGTACGGCCCGGTCGATCCGGCCAACTACACGCTCGGCGTGAAGGAAACCCTGGCGCTGCCCAAGGAGGTGATCGACGAGCGGTTCGGCGTGCGGGGCCGCCATGGGGTCGACATCGAGATCCTCGGCTGCACCCAGGGCATCCCCGGCGGCGGATTCGTCTACACCAACCTCGACACGATCGCGGTCGGCCTGGTGCTGAAGTTGCCGGCGCTCGCCGCCCAGCGCCGGCGGCCCGAAGAGCTCGTCGGCCTGCTCAAGCAGCACCCGGCCATCGCCCCGCTCGTGGAGGGCGGCGAGATCAAGGAATGGTCGGCCCACGTGATCCCCGAAGGCGGATACGACATGGTGCCGACGCTGTCCGGCGACGGGATCCTCGTGGCCGGCGACGCCGCGGCGCTGTGCCTGGCCGCCGGCATCTGGCTGGAGGGGGTCAACTTCGCAATGGGGTCGGGGATTGCGGCCGGGCAGGCAGCGGCCACGGCGCTGCGGCGCAACGACACCTCGGCCGCCGGGCTCGCGGGATACCGGGCCCGTCTCGAGGGCAACTTCGTGCTGCGCGACCACCGCAAGCTGCGCGCCGCGCCCCATCTGGTGCTGTCGGACCGCGTGCAGCAGCAGTACCCGGGGCTGGTGTGCGGGATCGCCGAGCGGGTGTTCCAGGTCGACAACCCGCGACCCAAGCCCGGGTTGCGCCGCATCGTGCGCAGCGAAGCGCGCCGAGCCGGCGTGCGCCTGCGCGACCTCGCCCGTGACGCCTGGACCGGCGGGAGGACCTTCGGATGACGTGGTCCGAGGTCAGCTTCGAGCGGCGCATGAGCAGCGTCGAGTTCCGGGTCCACGAACGGGCCCACATCACCGTCGACGGCGACGCCTGCCGCGGATGCACCACCAAGGCCTGCGTGGTGGCGTGCCCGGCCAACCTGTTCGTGCCGGTGTCCGACGGGGGCATCCTGTTCAACTACGAGCAGTGCTTCGAGTGCGGCACGTGCTACCTCGTGTGCAACACGCAGGGGGCGATCACCTGGACCTACCCCGAGGGCGGGCACGGCGTCGTGTTCCGTCGCACCTGAGGTCGCCGGCATCGTGATCGTCGCGTGCCTGAAGTGGGTGGACCGTCGACCGGAGGTCGATCCGATCACCGGTGCGGTGCACACCGACGCCCGCACCAGCGGGCTGTCGGCTGCGGACGCCTCCGCCCTCGAGTGGGCGCTGCGAGCGGCACAGGCCTGGGGCGACGAGGTGCTCGCGCTCACCGCCGGGCCCGACGCCGCCGAGGGCGTGGTGCGCGAGGCCCTCGCCGCAGGCGCCACGCGAGCGGCGAGGGTGGCACTCGCGCCCGGTGCCCCGTCGGACTCGGTGGCGTCGGCGCTCGCCGGTGCGCTCGAACGGCTCGACGCCGGTCCCGGCCCGCTGCGGCTGGTGTGCTGCGGTGACCATTCCCTCGATCGGGGCTCGGGATCCGTACCCGCGTTCCTCGCCGCGCGTCTCGGCGCAGCCCAGGTGCTCGGGTTGCTCTCGCTCGAGTTCGGCGTGCCCGGCTCGGTCGAGGCGATGCGGCGACTCGACGGCGGCCGGCGAGAGCAGGTCCGCGCCGCAGGCGCCGTCGTGGTGAGCGTCGAGGGCGGCACCGCCCCGCTTCGACGCGGCTCCCTCGCCGCCACGCTCTCGGCCCGCCGGGCCGACATCGCCGTGATCCCGGCCCCGGCCCCGGTCGACGCCGCCCACCGACCGCTGCGCCCGTTCCGGCCCCGCCCGCGAGCGCTCGACGCACCGAGCGGCGACCGGGCACTCGATCGCGTGCGTGCCCTCACGGCGGCCACCGGCGCAACCGGCGGGCGGGCCCAAACGGTCGTGCTCACGCCGGCCGAGGCCGCCGAGCGGATCCTCACGGTGCTGCGCGCCCGCGATCCGGGGTGACCCGATACCGGGCCGACGGGTCCCTGTCCTGGCACGGGACGGTGCTGCTCGGCGGCTCGCCACTCAAGCTGTTCCGCTTGAGCGACGCCGGTGCCGGCGTGGTGCGCGCCGTGCTCGACGGGGCACCGGTGCGCACCGCCGGGGCCCGAGCGCTCATCGGGCGACTGCTCGAGGCCGGCGCGCTCCATCCCGAACCGGACGGACCGGGACCCTGGGGGCCTGCGGACGTCACCGCCGTGATCCCTGTCCTCGATCCCGATGCGGCACGTCTCGCCTCCCTCGTCGATGCGTTGCGGTCCGCCGGCGTGGCCGAAGTGCTCGTGGTCGACGACGCGAGCCGACCTCCGGTGGGCGCGCTCGCCGGGGCCCGGGTCCTACGCCGGGACGACAACGGCGGGCCGGGCGCGGCTCGCACGACCGGGCTCGCTGCGGTGCGCACCGAGTTCGTGGCCTTCGTCGACGCCGACGTCGAGGTGCCGCCCGGGTGGCTCGATCCACTGCTCGCCCACCTCGCCGATCCCACCGTGGCCCTGGTGGCACCCCGGGTGCGGTCTCGGCCGGGCCCGGGACGACTCGCCCGCTACGACGCCGAGCACTCGCCGCTCGATCTGGGCCCGGCACCGGCCCGGATCCGGGCCGGGACCCGAGTGTCGTACGTCCCGACCGCTGCCGTGGTGGTCCGGCGCGCCGCCCTGGTCGGCGTCGGCGGGTTCGATCCCGAACTGCGCACCGGTGAGGACGTGGACGCCGTCTGGCGCCTCGACGAGGCCGGGCACGGGTGCCGGTACGAGCCGGCGGTGATCGTGCTCCACGAACCCCGGCCGACCGTGCGTGCGTGGATCCGCCAGCGCGTCGGCTACGGCCGATCCGCGGCGCCGCTCGCCCGCCGCCATCCCGGCGCCGTACCGGCGGTGTCGGTGAGCGGCTGGAGCGCGGCGGTGTGGGGTCTGGGCGTCCTCGTCCCGTTCCCGCTCGGGGTCGCCGCCGGCATCACCACGGCCGGCGCCACCGCCGTGCTGCTGCGACGACGGATCGGCTCGTGGTCGCTCGCTGTTCGCCTCACGGGCCTCGGCCATCTCCACGCCGGCCGCCTGCTCGCGTCGGCCGTCCGCCGGGCCTGGTGGCCCGTGCTCGCCATGGCCGCCCTCCGCTCGCGCCTCGCGCGCCGGATCCTCCTGCTCGCCGTCGCCGACGGGCTGCGCCGCGGTGGCCCGCTGCGCCTCGCCGACGACGCCGCCTATGCGATCGGAGTGTGGCAGGGGGCGAGGCGGTCCCGGACTGCGGCGCCGCTCGTCCCCGACCTCACGAGCTGGCCGAGGCCGTCGCGCTACGAGCGGCGGCGAGGCGGCGGCTCAGGTCCGAGCACTCCTGGCACACCGACGCCGGGATGACCCCGAGGCGCATGAGTCCGGCGAAGATCGTGCAGCCGAGGCAGAAGCCGAGCACGGCCTCCAGCGACGCCGCCGCCACCAGCATCACCGACACCGCGACAGCGACCGGTGTCGCGCCGGTCAGGTGGCCGACGACGATCGCGGTCGCACAGGCGAGCCCGATGCCCTGGGCGAATCGCTTGGGCGGGCCGGGCACGAGCTTCGGGGCGCCGAGCCGGGGGGCCACCACGTGGACGGCCAGCCGGCCGAGCGGGCTGTAGCGCGGCCCGGCGGCAACCCGGGCCGCAAAGCCGTACCAGAGCGGCACGAGCACCCAACCCGAACCGGTGACCAGGTAGACGACGGCCATGGCGATCACCCCGGCCGCGACCGTCCGGGCCGCCTTGTCGTTCACGGTCTCCGGGAAGCCGAACCAACGCCTCATGGTCCAAACGCTACCGGCCAAAACCCGACCGAACCACTCGGGAATGTACGGTTCGGGATCGGTGAGCCTGATCTTGACGGTCGACGCACGCCGCTGGGGCGCGCACGTGGCGCACACCTGGGCCGAGCATCCCGGGGTGATCCCCGTCGTGAAGGGCAACGGGTACGGCCTGGGTCGTGCGTTCCTCGCCCGCGTCGCCCGCCGCCGAGGCGCCCGATACGTGGCGATCGGCACGGTGCACGAGCTCGCCGGCCTTCCCGATGGTGTCACCCCGGTAGTGCTCACCCCGACGGCGCGCCTCGCACCAGGGGCAGCGGCCGGCGCGGTGCTCACCGTCGCCGCACCCCATCACGTCACGGCTGCCGCGGCCGGCGGCGCGGCGGGGGTGATCGTGGAGGTGGCGTCCTCGATGCACCGCTACGGCGCCGATGCCCCCGGCGTGCGCACCCTGCTCGACGCAGCCCACCGTGCCGGAGTCCCGGTGGTCGCCGCGGGCATCCACCTCCCGCTCGCCGGGACCGACGCCGAGCGCGCCCGCGAGGTCGCCGCCTGGCGCGACCGGCTGCCGGCCGGCCTGCCGCTGTGGGCGAGCCATCTCGACGCCGCCGACGTCTTTTCGCTCGGCGCCGACCGGCCGGTGGTGCAGCGGATCGGCACGCGGTTGTGGTTGGGCGACAAGACGTTCTTCCATCTGGGCACCGACGTCGTCGCCGTGGAGCCCGTGGAAGCGGGTACGCCGTGCGGGTACCGGCAGGTGCCGGTACCCGCGGCGGGGTCCGTCGTGGTCGTGGGTGCGGGCACCGCCCACGGGGTGCGGACCCTCGACGATGGCCGCAGCCCGTTCCATCACGCCCGGCGCCGACTCGCGCTCGTCGAGCCGCCCCACCAGCACGTGTCGCTGCTGTTCGTACCCGCCGGCGAACCATGCCCCCGTCCGGGTGAGGCGATCGACGTCCAGCGTCCGCTCACCGAGGTGCGACCCGACGAGATCACCTGGCGTTGATCTCCGCTCAAACCCGGGCGACGGGCGCCGATCGGGACGGGGATGCGACGCGTAGTCACGGCGGCCCTGGCGTTGGCGGTGCTCGTGCCGCTCGGCGCCGCACCCGCAGTGGCCGACGCCGGGCAGGGGCGCATCTCGCGCCCGATCGGCGCCGGCGCCTCGTCCGGCACCGCCAGCCTGGAGTCCTCGTGCCTGCGCCTCAAGGCCGAACTCGACGCGCTCGCCAGCCCGTGGGCGAAGCTTGCCTACTCGTCCACGCCGGCCTGGTCCTCCACGCCTGGCGCGGTCGACCTGGCCACCTGCCGCCGGGCCGGGTTCCTCGGGGTGTCGGCGCCGACGAACCATCTCGACGCCGCGTTGGCCTGGATGTCGCGTTGGCTCGGCAGCGCCGCCCACAACGGCTACTGCGAGCGGGCGGTCGAGTTGGCGTTCGGCACGGAAGGTGTCTATCCCTCGGCGTTCGACCACTGGCTCGATGCGTACCGCAGCGGTCGCGCCCACCCCGGCGACTTGGATCCGCCGCGCGGGGCGATCGTGTTCTGGGCCGTCGCCATGCCGCTCGGCCACGTCGGGATCTCCCTGGGCGACGGGCGGTTCGTCTCCACCAGCGTGCGGGGCGGCATCGGCGTGGCCGAGCTGTCCTACTTCCCTGCGTACCTCGGGTGGGCCGATCCGCCGCCGTCGTTCCTGCGCTCAGCGCAGCGGTGAACCGAACCCGGTGGTCGTCGCCCACTGCCGGACACGCACCAGCGTTCCCGTCGCCGGGGAATCGATCACGGCCCGATCGGCACCGAGGTACAGCATCACGTGCCCGTCGCCATCGGCCTGGAGGTTGAACACGAGATCGCCGGGCTGGAGTTGTGCGACCGGGATCGCCTTGGCCTCGAGCTTCTGCAGCCCCGTGTAGTGCGACAGCGACACGCCGCCGGCCCGCCACGCGAAGCGGGTCAACCCGGAGCAGTCGAACACCAGCGGCCCGGCGCCGCCGTACGCATAGGGCTTGCCGACCTGCGCGAGCGCCGTGAGCACCACGGCACGTCGAAGCGCCGAGGTCGAGGCCAGCGCCTCGGCGAGCCGACCGGCGTCGACCCCCTCGACCCGCTCGGCGACCAGCGAAGCGACGGCGTCGAGGTTTGATCGGACCTCTGGGGCCCCGACGGCCACTCGGGCCCGGACGGCGAGCGGATCGTTGCTTATGCCGACGAGCTGGGCCGCAGCGGCCTCCCAGCTGTTGATGCTGCTGTCGTGCGCTGCGGCAGGCGAGGCACCTGCGAGCAGGATCGCCACGGCGACGAGTACCCCTCGACGCAGTGGGTGGCGCATGGGCCGAACGTCTACGCCATCGAGCTGGGATCTCCCTGGGAATGCGCTCGGCTCGCGCTCGCCGGGTTCCCAGCTTTCGCACAGCAACGTCGTGTCTACTCCGGCCATGCGCCTTCGTGCCCTGCTCCTGTCCGGATCGATCCTCGGGATGGCTGCAGGATGCGGCGGCAACGAGAACACGGCGGCGCCCGTGCCGTCGACCGCGGCGTCCACGTCTGCGGTCACGGCGTCTGCCGAACAGCTTCAGGCCTACCGGCAGTGCCTCGTCGAGCAGGGCCTGGGGCTCGGCGGTCGAGGGCAGGGCGCCAACCAGGGCGCCAACCAGGGCGCCAACCAGGGCGCCAACCAGGGGTCCGGACAGGGGTCCGGACAGGGCGGTCCACGGGTGAGCATCGATCCGGCAGTGCTGCAGAAGGCGCAGGAAGCCTGCAAGGGCAAGCTCCCTGCCGGTTTCGACCCTGCTGCGGCCCTCGGCCGCGGTCAGGGCGGCGGCGGTCAGGGCGGCGGCGGTCAGGGCGGCGGCGGACAGGGCGGCGGCGGTCAGGGCGGGAACAATCGGTTGGCCCAACTCCAGCCGTATCTCACCTGCATGCGTGACAACGGCGTCGAGATCCGCGATCGACCCCAGGGCGGCGGACAGGGCGGCGGCCAGGGCGGACAGCCCCCGGCCTCGCCGCCCTCGTCCGCTGGTTCCGACCCCGCGGCGCCCGCCGGCGGCGGGCGCGGCGGGCAGGGTGCCGGCGGGTTCCTCGGGCAGATCGACCGGGAGTCCCCGGCCTTCCAAGCGGCGAACGAGAAGTGCAAGGTCCTCCTGCCCGAGGTCATGACCCTGCCGGGCGCAGGCGGTGGCCCCGGTGGTCGTCGCCCGGGCAACGACACGCCGACGTCGACCACCGCAAAGGGCTGAGCCGTGCGGAAGGTCACCGTGCTCCTCAACGGCGTGCTCGGCGTCGGCGTCGTCGCCCTCGGCGCGGGCGGGTGGTTCCTGTTGCGCGACGAGGGCACCTCCTCCACCACGACGCGCACCACGACGACCGTTCGACGGGGCGCCGTGGCCACCGCCGTGAGTGCGAGCGGCAACCTGCTGTCCCGCACCCAGTTCGACGTCTCGTTCGACTCCGCGGTGTCGTCGAACCTCGTCACGGAGATCCTCGTGAAGGTCGGAGACAAAGTCACGAAGGGCCAACCGCTCGCTCGGGTCGATGCCACCACCGTCACCAACACCCGCACGGCGGCACAGGCCTCCTACGAATCGGCCCTCGCCTCGCTCGAGAAGCTGAAGACCGGCCTCACCCCCCAGGAGCGAGCCCAGAACCAGGCGAGCCTCGCCCAGTCGGCATCGCAGGTCCGGTCCGCCGAAACGAGCCTCGCCAACGCCCGCGCCTCGGCCGGGCAGAACGCCGTCGGGTACGACGCTTCGGTCACCCAGGCCGAGACGAGCCTCGCCAACGCCCGCGCCTCGGCCGACCGTGATCTCGCCACCTCGCAGCTCTCCGTCGACCAGTCCCAGGCTTCGTGGAACACGGCCAAAGCGACGTGGGACACCGCCAAGGCCACGCGCGACACCGACAAGGCCGCCTATGACGCGGCGGCCGCCGACGTCGCCAAGTACCAGGCGGCCGTTGCGTACTGCGGGGCGAATCCGGGAGCGCCGAGCGCCCCGGACGGCACGGCATGCCCGGCGAATGCCGCCCTCACCGCAGCCCAGACCACCCTCACGGCGAAGAACACTGCGCTCAACGGTCAGAACGGATCGCAGCCCGCGTTCGACAAGGCCGACGCATCGCTGACGCAGGCGACCAACTCGCTGAACAACGCGAACAACGGCTTCGCCAACACCCAACTCAAGGCCAAGCAGTCCATCGACAGCGCCTCGAACTCGCTCACCAACGCCCGCAACAACCGCGACGCCGGTCTGCTGCGTGACAGCCAGTCCATCGTGTCCGCCCAACGCCAGCTCGAGTCGGCGCAGCTGTCCTACAACACGGCCGTCGCCGGCAACGCCGTCAAGGAGCGGCCGCCCACCGATGCGGAACTCGCCCAGTCGAACTCGCAGGTGATCAACGCCCGGAACTCGCTCGCCACGGCCCAGAAGAACGTCACCGCCGCCACGCTCCTGGCCCCGATCGAGGGCACGGTCGCCGTGCTCAACGGCAAGATCGGCGTCGCACCGGGATCGGGCGGCAACAACGCCAACGCGAACGCCGCCAGCGCAAGCGGGTCGGCGTCGACCTCGGCGTTCCTCACGATCACCGATCCCAGCGGCTTCGAGGTCCGCGCCGGCTTCAGCGAGGCCGACGCGATGAAGGTCAAGGTCGGCCAGAACGCGACGGTGTCGCTCGACGCGGTCAGCGGCACCCGCCTCGCTGCGAAGGTGAACCGCATCGACGGTGCCTCGACCCTGGTCAGCAACGTCGTCACCTACTACGTCTACCTGACCATCACCGACGTACCGGCGACCAACCAGCCCCGGCCGGGCATGACGGCCACCGCCGCCGTGACGGTGGAGGAGGCGGCCGACGTCCTCATCCTGCCGAGCTCGGCCGTGACGGGCCGCGGCACCACGGCCACCGTTGCCGTGCAGACCGTCCCCGGCGACCCGACCAAGACCGAGGACCGCCAGATCACCTTGGGTCTTCGGGGTGACAACGGGATCGAGATTCGGTCCGGCCTGTCGGAAGGCGACGTGGTGGTCGTCGTCCGAACCGCCATCAGCGCAGCCGGGGCGGGCGCCGCCACACAGGGCGGCACGCTCACCGGCGGCGGCCAGACCGGGATCCCCGGCCTCGGCGGGGCCGGCACCGGCGGGGGCACGGCTGGCGGCGGCAATCGGGGTCGCGGTGGCTGACATCGCAGCGGCGCAGGACGCAGTGCCTCCGGTCGTGTCCACCCGACCGGTGATCGTCGTGCGCGACGTCACCAAGGTGTACGGCATGGGGGACGTCGAGGTGCGCGCGCTCGACGGTGTCTCGCTCGTGATCGAGCGTGGCGACCACGTGGCGATCATGGGTGCGTCCGGGTCCGGGAAGTCCACACTCATGAACATCCTCGGCGCGCTCGACGCGCCCACCACGGGCCGGTACGTCCTCGACGGCGAGGATGTCGGCACCCTCGGCGACGCCGCGCTCGCCGACATCCGCAACCGCCGCATCGGCTTCGTGTTCCAGAGCTTCAACCTCATTCCCCGGACGACCGCCCTCGCCAACGTCGAGTTGCCCCTCGCCTACGCCGGGATGAAGCGGGCCCGACGCCGGGAACGAGCGCGCACGGCCCTGGCTGCCGTGGGACTTGCCGACCGTCTCGACCACCTGCCCAACGAGCTGTCGGGCGGACAGCAGCAGCGCGTCGCCATCGCCCGCGCCATCGTCACCAACCCGTCGATGATCCTCGCCGACGAACCCACCGGCGCCCTCGACAGCCGGTCGACAGCCGAGGTGCTCACGATCTTCGACCGACTCAACGTGCAGGGCCGCACGATCATCGTGATCACCCACGAGGAAGAAGTCGCCCGGCACGCCAAGCGCGTGGTGCGCCTGCGTGACGGCCGCATCGTGAGCGACGAGCGCCAGGCACCGGTCGAGGGTCGGCCGCCGCTGTTGATGGAGGTGCCGGCGTGAACCTGGAGAGCGTCCGCATCGCCCTCGGCGGCATCCGCGCCAACAAGCTCCGTTCCACCCTCACGATGCTCGGCATCCTCATCGGGGTCGGCGCGGTGATCGTGCTCGTCGCCGTCGGCTCGGGCTCGGCCGCCGCATCCCGCCAGCGCCTCGAAGCCCTCGGCTCCAACACCCTCACCGTGACCGCCGGCGGGTTCGGTCTCGGCAACCGCGGCGGCACGCAGTCCCGGCGGATCGTCATCGACGACGACGACGTGGCCTCCCTGGGCGATCCGGCGCTCGCCCCGAGCATCGCCAAGGTGGTCCCGCTCGTCAACGGCCAGAGCGTGACCGCCTCCTACAACGGGGCGAGCGCAACCCCCCAACAGGTCCAGGGCACCACGCCGGCGCTGTTCGACGTGCGCAATCTCCGGCTCGCCGGAGGCGCCGCCTTCACCGACGCCGACGTCGACGCCCGGTCCAAGGTGGCCGTGATCGGTCTGACCGTCGCCAAGAACCTGCTCGGCGAGACGGCCGACGTGAGCCAACTCCTCGGTCAGACCGTACGGTTCGCCAACAGCAACCTGACCGTGATCGGCATCCTCAAGGCCCGGGGATCGAATGGTGTGCAGGACCAGGACAACGTGGCCTTCGTCCCGATCACGACGATGCGGGACCTGGTGTCGGGGAACTCCAAGCGGGTCGATCAGGTCGTGATCCAGGCCACCGGCCGAGCAGCGACCGCCACCGCACAGCTCGAGGCGACGGCGGTGTTGCAGGGCAACCATCCCGGCTCGAGGAGCAACTCGTTCCTCGTGCTCAACCAGGCGAGCCTCCTCGAGACCCAGGACGCCAACAACCAGACCTTCACGGTGCTGCTCGGCGCCGTGGCGGCGATCAGCCTGCTCGTGGGCGGCATCGGGGTCATGAACATCATGCTGGTGACGGTGACCGAACGGACCCGGGAGATCGGGATCCGCAAAGCGATCGGCGCCCGCCGCAGCGACATCCTCGGGCAATTCCTGACCGAGGCCGTCCTGCTCACCATGCTCGGCGGCCTGCTCGGTGTCGGCGCAGGCCTCCTGGGCAGCCGGTTCACCATCGTCGGCGTCTCGCCCGTCGTCGAACCGTTCTCGGTGTTCCTCGCGTTCGGGGTCGCCGTGGTCGTCGGGCTGTTCTTCGGGATCTACCCCGCGAACCGCGCTGCGCAACTCCGCCCCATCGACGCCCTCCGCTACGAGTAGGAGACGGCCGTGCCCGACCTCACCCTGCCCGAGTCCGACCAACCCCCGACGTCCCCGACGGACGGACCCCCCACCGGGGACGACCGCCTCGAGTTGCTCGAGGCGCTGGACCGCAACGAGGGCCTCCCACCCCGGCAGCGCACGTCCAACACCCTCACCTGGGTCCTAGCCGGGCTCCTGGCCGCCGGGGCGATGTTTGTCGGCGGCGCGTGGTTCCAACGCACGTTCGGACCGGAACCGGCTCCCACCGCAGGGGCTGGCGGTGCGGGGGGAGCAGCGACCGCGTTCGCTGCAGCCGTCCGCAGCGGCGGGCTGCCGGCCGGCATCTCGCTCCCCACGTCGGCCGCGCCGACCACCGCTGCGCCGGCGACCGCCCCCTCGACGACGTCGGGCGCCGGCGAGACGCGCGGGACCGTCAAGCTCGTCGACGGCGCCAAGGTGTACGTGGCGACGGCCGACGGCACGATCGTGATCGTCACCACGAACGCGAGCACGGCCGTACAGGTGGCCGCCCCGGGCACCCTCGGCGATCTCAAGGCCGGACAGGCCGTCACGGTGCAGGGCGCCGCCCAGGCCGACGGCACGGTTGCGGCCACCGAGATCGTCCGCACCACCAAGGGTTGACAGGCGCGCCGTGCGGCGGCGAGTGCATCCGATGACGGCCGCGATCGTGCGGGCCGTCGGCGCCACCAACGCGCTGTTGCTGGCCCTGATCGGCGTCGTCTACCTCGTGTGGGCCGAACAGCCGGCCGGCACTGCGGTAGCGATCGGCCTGTGGGCCCTGGCGCTCACGGTGTTGCTGCTGTTGCGCCGCCTCCGTGAGCCCGGCTGAGTGCGGCGGGTACGGTCCGGCCTCGTGGAACCACTGCCGCCCATCGGCGACCCCGGCACCGTCGCCGCCGTCGACCGCGTCCTCGCCACCACCCGCTCGGTCCGCCTCCGCCTCGACCTGACCCGGCCCGTCGAGGACCAGGTCCTGTTCGACTGCATCGACCTCGCCGAGCAGGCACCCACGGGCGGGAACCTGTCGAGCCGCCGGTGGATGGTCGTGCGGGACCCGGCGACCAAGGCCGCGGTCGGCGAGCTGTACCGGGCCGCCGGCGGCGAAGGCCTGATCAAGCTGGCCGAGCGGCTGAAGGGCACCGGTCATCAGTCCGAGCGGGTGATGACCTCCGGGGGGTATCTCGCCGAGCACATCGGTGAGGTACCGGCGATCGTGATCGCCTGCATCTGGGGCACGCACGACCATTCGGGGCGACCCGGATTGTTCGACTCGGTGCTGCAATCGGCCTGGAGCTTCTGCCTCGCCGCCCGGGCGCGCGGGCTCGGCACGGCGTGGACCACGGTGCACCTGGGCAAGGCCACCGAGCTCGCCGCGCTGCTCGGCATTCCGGACGGGGTCACCCAGGTCGTGCTCCTGCCGGTGGCCTACACCGTGGGTACCGAGTTCAAGCCGGCCAAGCGGCGCCCGGCGAAGGAGATCACCTACTTCGACCGCTGGGGATACACCCGCAACAAACCCTCGGCCGACGGTCTGGCGCATCTCGCCGACGAACTGGGGGTGATCGCCGAGATCGACGTCGACGCCACCCCGGCCGCGGTGTGGGCGCTCGTCAGCGACATCACCACCCCGGCCCGGGTCGGCAGCGAGCTCACCTCGGCCGAGTGGCTCGACCCGGGCCCGGCCGTCGGCGCCCGATTCGTCGGACGGAACTTCCTCGAGGGCCTCGGCGAATGGAAATCCACCTGCACGGTGATGGTCTGCGATCCCCCGGGCGCCCGGACCACGGCCGAGTTCACGTGGCACGTGCTCGATCCGAATGCACCCGCGGCGCGCTGGAGCTTCGAACTCGAACCGATCGGCCGGCGGGTACGGCTGCGTCAGCGCGTCGTGATCGCCGAGTACGGCTCAGGCACGGCGGCCATGGTGCACAAGCGCCCCGAACGTGAGCAGCACATCCTGGATCGCCGCCTGGCCCAGATGAAGGCGGGCATGCAGCGCACCGTCGAGGGGATCAAGGCACTCGCCGAGCAACGGCCCACGTGACCCGGACGGGGCCGATCCGCTAGACCGGGCACGATCCGCCAGCCGGCGGGCGGGAGGGGTCCCACGATGCGAGTCCTGGTCACCGGCGGCAACCGGTACATCGGGTTGAGCCTGGTGTTCGAGCTGGCGCTCCGGGGCCACGAGGTCACCGTGGCCAACAGCCACGAGGCACCGCTCCCCGACGGCGCCCGGCGCATCCACGTCGACCGTCGGATCCCGGGTGCGCTCGTCGAAGCGCTCGGCCCGCATCGTGACGCCTTCGACGCCGTGTTCGACAACACTGCGTTCACGGTCGCCGACGTCGAGCCGATGATCGAGCTGTTCGACGGCCGGCTGCAGCACTACGTGTTCACAAGCTCGATGGCGGTCTACCGCCGCAGCTTCGTCCAGCCCGTGCGCGAGCACTTCCGCACCCACGATCCCGGCGACGACGATCCCCGAAAGGCATACGGGGTCAACAAGGTGCGGTGCGAACGCCTGCTGCGTGAACGCTTCGAGCGCACCGGGTTCCCCGCCACGACGTTCCGGGTGTCGCACACCATCGGCCCGCGCAGCCCGCTGCCGACCCGCGAGCCGGTGTACTTCGCTCGCCTCGAACAGCGCCGGCCGATCCCCGTCCCGGCCGAGGGGTTCCCGTTCGTGTCCCTCATCCACGTCGATGACGCCGCGACGCTGCTCGCGAGCACGCTCGGGTGCGCCGTCGCGCCGGGGCGGATCTACAACGCCACGGGACCGGAGGTGACGAGCATCGCGGGTGCCGTGCACCTGATGGCCCATGCGGTCGGGGTCGAGCCCCATCTGGTGCACGTCCCGATGGAGATCGCCCGATCGTTGCGCCACCCGCTCGTGCATTGGGGCGAGGGGATCATGGGCGGCGCCATCTTCTCGATGGACGAGGTGCACCGAGACCTCGACTGGACCCCTCGCTTCGGCCTCGAGGACGGCTACCGCGACGCCTACGAGTGGTTCCGCGCCGGTGGCCGTGCGCAGTACACGTTCGATTTCTCCGCCGACGACGAGTTGCTTACGCGCCTCGGCCGCTGACCCCGGGAGGACCACCGATGCAGTTCGAGGACATCCGCTACGAGGTGGGCGACGACGGTGTCGCGACCCTCACCTTCCACCGCCCGGAGGTGATGAACGCGCTCCGGCCGCAGACCACCGACGAGGTGCTCGCTGCGGTCGCCGACGTGCGCACCAACCCCGACGTACGCTGCCTGCTCGTCACCGGCGAAGGCCGCAGCTTCTGCGCCGGCGACGACTTCCAGGCCATCTTCCTCGACGAGGACCGGGCCAACCGCAAGCTCGCCCGCCAGGCCCGCCGGATTCGGGAGGGCGAACGTTCCCTCGACGTGATCTTCGGGCTGGAGAAGCCGACGATCGCCGCGGTGAACGGCCCGGCGGTCGGCTACGGCATGGACATCGCGCTCTACTGCGACATCCGCTACGCGTCGACCCGGGCCAAGCTGGGGTGGTATTTCGTGCGCCGGGGCGTCGTCGGCACGATCGGCGGCACGTTCGTCCTGCGGCAGCTCGTCGGGCTGTCCAAGGCCATGGAGCTGACCCTCACCGGCGACCTGATCGACGCCCAGGAGGCCCTACGGCTCGGCATCGTGTCGAAGGTCGTGCCCGACGACGATCTGCTCGGCGAGGCCCGGGCCATGGCTCGCAAGCTTGCGAGCGGGCCACCGCTCGCGCAGCAGGCGATCAAGCGGGCCATGCACAAGGGCTTCGAGATGGACTGGCGGACCCTCGGCGAGTACCAGCAGGCTCTCGGCGACGTGCTGTGGGAGACCGAGGACCACATGGAGGGCGTTCGGTCGTTCCTGGAAAAGCGCGACCCGATCTTCAAGGGGCGATGAACATGGCTACCGACACGACCCACGACCCCGCGGCGATCCCGGTGCGAGACGCCGCCACGGTGATGCTCGTGCGAGACGGCGACGACGGCATCGAGGTGTTCATGCTGCGCCGCACGATGAAGGCGGCCTTCGCGGCCGGGGCGTACGTCTTCCCCGGCGGCGCCGTCGATCCCGGTGACGGTGCCCCCGAAGTCGAGACGCTGTGCACCGGCCGGACCGATGCGACCGCCAGCACGCTGCTCGGCATCGGGCGGGGCGGGCTTGCCTACTGGGTGGCCAGCGTGCGCGAGTGCTTCGAGGAGGCCGGGGTCCTGCTCGCCGTCGACGAGGCCGACGAGGTCATCCGGTTCGTCGACCACGACGGTTCGCTCGAGCGGTTCTCGGCCCATCGCGATGCGCTCAACAACCGGGGCACCACGCTGCTCGACATCGTGCGTGCCGAGGGGCTGCGGCTGGCCACCCAGGACATGCACTACGTGAGCCACTGGATCACCCCCGTGGGCGAGCCGCGGCGATTCGACACGCGATTCTTCGTGACGGTGGCCCCGCCGGAGCAACAGCCACTCCACGACGACAGCGAGACGGTCGACTCGCTGTGGGTCAAGCCGCACGTCGCCCTCGAAAAGGCCGAGGCGAGGGAGCTGTTGATGATCCCGCCGACGGTCGCCAACGTGACCTACCTCTCGCAGTTCTCGACGACGGCAGCGTTGTTGGCTGACGCCGCCACGATCACCGCACCACCCGAGATCCTCCCGAAGATCGTCTTCGAGGACGGCCGCGTGGCCGGGATCCTGTTGCCCGGCGAGCCCGGCTACGACGACCTCCCGTGAACGGCTTCTTGCGCCCCGACCCCGAGGTCGTCGCGGCGTACGTGGCGGTCCGAGGCCGGATCGTCGAGTTGCTCCGTACGACGCCGGAATCCCTGGCGGTCCGAGTCGTGCCGCATTGCGCGGCGTGGACGGTGTCCGAGCTCGCCTCGCACGTCGTCGGTGTCGTCGACGACATCCTCGCCGGCCGCCTCGAGGGAGTGACCACCGAAGCCTGGACCCAGGCCCAGGTAGAGCGGCTACGCGGGCGGTCGTTGTCGCAGTTGGCCGATCACTACGAAGAGTCGGCGACGGCGTTCGATGCCGTGCTTCCGCTCATCCCGTCGCCGGTCAACTCGCAATTGGTGATGGACGCGGTCACCCACGAACACGATCTGCGTCACGCCCTCGACCGGGCCGGGTCCCGGGATGCCGCGGCGGTCGACGTCGGACTCGGCTGGCTGCTGGACCGCGCCGCCGGGGGGCAACCCGCGCTCGCCGGCGCGCTCGTCGGGTCTGGGCTGTCGGCATTCGACCTGCTCCGGTCGCTGACGGGCCGGCGCTCGATGGGACAAATCGAAGCGCTCGGCCTCGATGCCGTGGCGATCGCAGCGCTCCTGGCCGGCAGCCCGTTGCGCCCGCCGCAGCACGACATCCCGGAGTGACGTGCTCCTGCCGGTCGACGGGGACCGGGGCGATGCCCCGGGCCCTGCCGTGGTTCAGCCGAAGGTGAGCACCGGCTTGATCACGGCGCCGCTGGCGCTCGCTGCTTCGGCCTCGTTGATCTGATCGAGCCGAAACTCGGTGATCAACTCGTCGAAGGGAAACCGCCCCTCGGCGTTGAGTCGGGCCAACATCGGGATGAACTCCGTCGGGGTGGAGTCGCCTTCCATGACACCGGTGATCGTGCGGCCGCTGATCATCGACAGGAAGTTCAGACTCAGCTCCCCGAAGCCGACCCCGGCGAGCGCGAGGGTGCCGATGGTGTTGAGGGCGTCGTGGCTGGCGCGCACGACCGCGGCGTTACCCGTCGTGTCGAACGCGTAATCGCTGCCGCCGTTGGTGATGGCCAGAATCTGTGCCGTGATCTCGGCCGGCGTCCCGCTCACGGCATGCGTTGCGCCGTACCGCAGCGCCAACTCCAACCGGTTGGGATGCCGGTCGACCGCAACGATCGTGCCGGCGCCGACCACCTTGGCCGCCATCACGGCGCTGAGCCCGAGTGCGCCGGCACCCGTGACCACGAGGCTCGATCCCGCCTCGACGCCGAGGGTGTTCATGACGGCGCCGGCGCCGGTCTGGATCCCGCAGCCCAACGGGCCGAGGCGGGCGAGATCGAGCGCCGGGTCCACCTTCACGACCGAGTTGGCGGCAGCGACCGTGTGCGACGCGAACGACGACTGCCCGAAGAAATGCGATCCGATGCGGGCGCCCGACGCGTCGGTGAACGCCGAACTGCCGTCGGGGCGGCCACCGGCCATGTTGTGGGTACGGAAGTCGAAGCAGTAGGGGAGTCGGCCTTTTCGGCACGCCGGGCACGATCCGCACGAATTGAACGACAGCACGACGTGGTCGCCGGGCGACACCGACGACACGGCCGCACCGACCGCTTCGACCACACCGGCACCTTCGTGGCCGTACACCTGCGGGCCGGCGAAGAACTCGGGCGGCAGCTCACGGCTCAGCAGGTCGGTGTGGCACATGCCGGCCGAGTCCACCCGCACCAGCACCTCGTCGGCCCGCAACTCGCCGAGTTCGAGCTCTTCCACGGTGAACGGGCCGTTTCCCGTACGCAGCACCGCAGCGGTGACCTTCATCGTGGGCTCCTTCCGGCCGGGGATCTCACAGGCCTCGCGCCATGTCGTGGAACTTGGTGTATTGACCCAGAAATGCGAGGCGCTTCATTCCGATGGGTCCGTTGCGGTGCTTGGCCACGATGATCTCGGCCGAGCCCCGGTCCGGCGATTCGGGGTTGTACACCTCGTCGCGGTAGATGAACATCACCACGTCGGCGTCCTGCTCGATCGCCCCGGATTCGCGGAGATCGGCGAGCATCGGGCGCTTGTCGGCCCGGGACTCGAGCGCCCGGGACAGCTGCGAGAGCGCAACGATCGGCGTACGCAGTTCGCGAGCGAGCACCTTGAGCCCTCGGGAGATCTCGCTGATCTCCACCTGGCGGTTCTCCGCCGAGGTCCGCCCGGTCATGAGCTGCAGGTAGTCGATCACGATCAACCCGAGCTTGCCGTCGAAACGCTGGGCGAGCCGGCGCGACTTGGCACCGATTTCGCTCACGGTCACGTAGGGGTTGTCGTCGATGTACAGAGGCGCTTCGAGCCGGCCGATCGCCTTGCCGATCGCCGACCAGTCCTGCTGGGTGAGCCGTCCGGTTCGCAGCTTGGTCGAATCGATGCGGGCCTCGGAGGCCAGGATCCGCTGGGTGAGCTCCTTGTGCCCCATCTCGAGGGAGAACAGCAGCACCGGCAGCCCGGCGTGAACGGCGACGTTGGTGGCCATGCCGAGGGCGAAGGCCGTCTTGCCCATGGCCGGACGGGCACCGACGACGTTGAGCGTCGACGGCTGCAGGCCCGAGAGCAACTCGTCGAGATCCGTGTAGCCCGTCGGGGTCCCGGTGATGATGTTGCCCTGCTCGTAGACCTTCTCGAGATCCTCGAAGGCGTCCTTGATCAATTCGTTGATCGGACGCGTCGAGTCGACGACGCGCCGCTCGGCGATCTCGAACACCTTCGACTCGGCGGTGCTGAGCGCCTTGCTGACGTCGTCGGGTTCGTCGAACCCGAGCTCCGCGATCTCCGACGCCACCCGGATCAGGCGGCGTAGCACGGCGGTGTCCTGGACGATCCGGGCGTACCGGGCCGCGTTGGAGATCATCGGCGTCGCGACCTGGAGATCGACGAGGTACTCCCGACCGCCCGCCAGGTCGAGCAGGTCGGCCCGCCGGAGTTCTTCGGCAACGGTCACCAGATCGACCGGCTCACCACTCGCCACCAGCGTGCGGGCCGCGTCGTAGATGTGTTGATGGGCCGGCTTGTAGAAGTCGTCGGCCGTGAGACCCGTCTCCACGACGGCAAGGAAGGCGTCCTTCGACAGCAGCACAGCCCCGAGGAGGCTGGCCTCCGCGTCGAGGTTGTGCGGGGGGAGACGTTCCCCCGACCGCCGCGGACGGTCAGGGGAATCCCCGTTGGTTCGATCACCGTTGGCCCGGCTTCGGCGCCCGTCTGTCATCGAGCCAACCCTCCCTCAGGGGGCTTGTGCCCATCCAGTGGATGAACCTGGGGACGAATCGGGGGTTCTACGCACAATTCCCCGTGCTAGACCCCACGGACTGTGGAAAACCAGGTTCAGTTCACACCCACGGTGGTCAAGGCATCACCAAATGGGTCGGACGACCTATTTCTTGACCACCTCGACCGAGACCGGGAACTGGACGTCGGCATGCAGTTTCACCGTCACCGAGTGGGTGCCGAGCGCCTTGATGGCATCACCCAGGACCACCTGCCGACGCTCCAGGGTGACGCCACCCTGGGAAGCGACCGCGTCGACCACGTCCGCCGAGGTCACCGAGCCGAACAGACGGCCCTGTGCACCGGAGCGAACCTTGATCGTGAAGGTCTTGGCCACGAGCGCCCGTGCGATCTCTTCTGCCGACGCCCGATCCTTGGCGTCTTTCAGATCGCGCGCTCGGCGCATCGCCCGAGCCTGCGCAACCGCCCCGTCCGAGGCCGGAAGGGCCAACCCTTTGGGAAGCAGGAAGTTCCGGGCGTAGCCGTCGGCGACCTCACAGATATCGCCGCGCTTGCCGACACCGGCCAGATCGGCGCGAAGGATGACCTTGGTGCTCATTCGGCGTCGACCTCCTCGACGGTGCCGACAACCTCGTCGACGGTCGACTCCGGCTCGCTCGAGCGGGACCGCGACCCTCGCGTGGTCACGACGCGCTTGGTGTAGGGAAGCAGTGCGAGTTCACGAGCGTTCTTGATCGCGATTGCGATGTCTCGCTGCTGCTGGACGTTGTTCCCTGTCACCCGACGGGCCCGGATCTTGGAACGGTCGGAGATGAACCGCTGCAGGAGGTTCACGTCCTTGTAGTCGACATAGTCGACCCGGTCCGCCGTCAGGATTGACGTCTTCTTCTTGATCTTCTTGTTCGGGTTCTCGCGGGTCTTGCCCGCGGGACCCCGCTGCTTGCCCTGCTTGTTGCCGGGCTTGCCCTGCTTGCTCATCTCGTCTCCGTGTTCACCGCATCAAAAGGTGTCATCGCTGCCCGCTGGGATCTCCGGGGCAACGGTCAGAACGGCTCTTCGTCGCCGTAGATCGGGTCCGGGGCACGACCACCACCGCTTCGGCCACCGCCACCACCGCCACCGCTGCCGCCACCCGGGGCGTCGCCGGACCGGCGATCGTTGCGATCGACCGAGGCGGTCGCCCATCGAAGGCTCGGGCCGATCTCGTCGGCGATGACCTCGACCACGGACCGCTTCTCACCGTCCTGGGTCTCGTAGGAGCGCTGCTCGAGCCGCCCGGTCACGAGGACCCGAGTGCCCTTCGACAGCGACGAGGCGGCGTTCTCACCGAGCTGGCCCCAGGCCACCACGTTGAAGAACGACGTCTGCTCCTGCCATTCGTTGTTGACCTGGTACCGGCGGCTGACCGCCAGACCCAACGTCGCAATCGCCCGGCCGCCCTGCGTGAAGCGGAGCTCGGGATCGCGCGTCAGGTTGCCGACCAGCGTCACGGTGCTGTCTGCCATGGTGGACCTCCCTCGTCAGGCCGGCTCAGCCGGCGGCGGCGACCATGCCGCGACGCTCCGCCTCGGAATCCGGGAGGCGGAGGAGCTTGTGGCGGATCACCTGATCCGCCAGACGCAGGGTGCGCTCGACTTCGTCCATCGCACCACCAGAGGCCACCACGTTGAAGAACATGTAGTAGCCCTCGTTGCGCTTCTTTATGGGGTAGGCCAAACGGCGCTTCCCCCACCACTCCGGCGACCCGACGACCGAGCCGCCATTGCTCTTGATCGCCTGGGTGATGGTCTTCTGCCAGGCCTGCGCGATGTGGTCTTCGAGGTCACCGTCGAGGATGACGGCGAGTTCATACGCTCGCATGGAGCTCCTCCCTACGGACCCGGCCGAGCCGGGGCCCCGACGTGGGGCAGGGTGTGGACAAGGGACCGTGGGACACTACTGGTGCGGGGCCGCAGGGGGGAAGTCGCCGCTCGGACACAGCCCGAGTATGGCGGCGGGGTGTGGCGAGGTTCGCCGCCAGCGGCTCGCGTCAGTCGCCGGCGTCAGTCCTCGAGCAGGCTGCGCAGCATCCAGGCCGCCATCTCGTGAACGGCGAGACGCTGGGTGAGCAGGTCGGCGGTGGGCTGGTCGTTGGCTGCTTCAGCCACCGGGAAGATCCCGCGCGCCGTGCGAGCCACCGCCTCGTGCCCCTCGGCGAGCAGGCGGACCATCTCGAGTGCGCGCGGTGGGGCCGACGGCGCATCCGGCAGCGAGCTGAGCGCCGAGAACTGGGCGTAGGAACCCGGAGCCGGATGGCCGAGCGAGCGGATCCGCTCGGCGATCGGATCGACGGCGTTCCAGAGTTCCGTGTACTGCTGCATGAACATCGTGTGCAGCGTGTTGAACATCGGACCCGTGACGTTCCAGTGGAAGTTGTGGGTCGTCAGATAGAGCGTGTACGTGTCGGCCAACAGCGCGCCGAGGCCGCCGGCGATGGCCTGGCGATCGGTGTCGCTGATGCCGATGTTGACCGGTCGAGCGGGGGCCGCGGCCGGGCCCCGGGGCTTCTTCGCAGCTGCCATGGGGGAAACGCTACCGATGCACCGCCGGCGTGCCAGGCTCCGGCCATGTCGGGGTCCTCCGCCGCATCGCCGTCCGCCGCATCGCCCGACGGGGCGCGCATGCCGGCCAACGTCGTCGTCGTGCTGCTCGACAGCCTCAACCGTCACCTCCTCGGCAGTTACGGCGGCACCGAGTTCGACACGCCGAACCTCGACCGGTTCGCAGCGCGTGCCGTGCGATTCACCGACCACCAGACCGGCTCGTTGCCGTGCATGCCGGCCCGCCACGACCTGCTGTGCGGGGCGCTCGACTTCCTGTGGCGGCCGTGGGGGTCGATCGAGGTGTGGGAGGAGCCGTTCACCGTCCCGCTGCGCCGGGCCGGGGTGACGACGATGCTCGTCACCGACCATCCCCACCTGTTCGAGCACGGCGGGGAGAACTACCACTGCGACTTCACGGCCTGGGACTACCAGCGCGGCCACGAGAGCGACCCGTGGCGCACCCGGCCCGATCCGTCGTGGGCCGGCGCCCCGGCGTTCGGTCGACCGTGGATGCCCTACGACGACAGCCGGGGCTGGTTCCGCGACGAGGCCGACTTCCCCGGCCCCCGCACGATGACCGCCGCCGCAGACTGGCTCGAACGCTTCGCCCCCCACCACGACCGGTTCTGCCTGGTGGTCGACGAGTTCGACCCCCACGAGCCCTTCGACGTCCCCGCGCCGTGGGCCGGCCGGTACGACCCCGACTGGGACGGCGCCCCCCTCATCTGGCCGCCCTACGCCGTCGACGGCGTCGCCCGCGGGGTGCTCACCGAGCGCGAGGGCCGCCAGATCCGGGCCAACTACGGCGCCAAACTGTCGATGATCGACCACTGGTTCGGCCGGATCCTCGACGCCCTCGACCGCACCGGGCGCTGGGACGACACTGCGGTCGTCGTCTGCACCGACCACGGCCACTACCTCGGTGAACACGACCTGTGGGGCAAACCCGGGGCACCCGTACGCGCCCCGCTCGGCCACACCCCGCTGCTCGTCGCCTGGCCCGGCCGGGCCCCCGGCGTGTGCGACGCGCTCACCACGACCGTCGACCTCCACGCCACCGTGCTCGACGTGTTCGGCGTGACCAGCGCCCACCGCACCCACGGGCGATCCCTCGTCGGGCTGCTCGACGGCACCGCCACCTCGGTGCGCGACCACGTCCTGACCGGCGTGTGGGGCCGCGAGGTCCATGTGGTCACGCCCCGGTTCCGATACGGGCGGGGCCCAGCCGGCGCCGACAACGCGCCGTTGAGCATGTGGTCGAACCGATGGTCGTCGATGCCTGTCCACGCCACCTTCGACGTCCCGTTCCCCCGGCCCGACGAACGCGCGACGCTCGACCGCATGCCCGGCTCGACCGTCCCCGTCCTGCGCCAGCCGTTCCGGCCCGGCGACCTGCTGCCCTTCTGGGCCCTCACCCGCTTCCGCGGCCACGTGCTCTACGACCGGGTCGAGGACCCGAGCGAGCGCGACGACCGGCACGGCTCGGCACTCGAGTCCGAAGCGGCCGAGGTGCTGCGCACGGCGCTCGTCGCGCTCGAGGCCCCCGAAGACCAGCTCGTGCGTCTGGGGCTGTCGTGAGCGGGACCGTCGTCGTCGCCGGCGCCTCCGGTGTGGTCGGCCACGCCGCGGTGCGCCGCTTCGTCGCCGGAGGCTGGGACGTGATCGCCCTCGCCCGCCGCCCGAGGCCGGTCCCCGGCGCCCGTACCGTGGCGGTCGACCTCGCCGATGCCGACGCCACCGCGACCGCCGTCGCCGGCCTCGGGACCGTCACCCACCTCGTGTACGCCGCGCTCTACGAAAAGCCGGGCCTGATCGCCGGCTGGTACGAGGCCGACCAGATGCAGCGCAACCTCACGATGCTGCGCAACCTCCTCGACCCGCTCGCGGCGCGCGGCGATCTCGAACACGTCTCGCTGCTGCAGGGCACCAAGGCCTATGGCGCCCACGTCGAGCCGATGCGCCTGCCCGGGCGCGAGCGGGCACCGCGCCATCGGCACGAGAACTTCTACTGGCTCCAGGAGGACCACCTGCGGGCCCGGCGCGCCGAGGGCGACTGGCGCTTCACCATCCTGCGCCCCCAGATCGTGTTCGGCGACGCGTTCGGGTCGAACATGAACGCGCTGCCGGCCTTCGGCGTGTACGCCGCCGTGTTGCGGGCCGCGGGCGAGCCGTTGCACTACCCCGGCGGCGCCCCGTTCCTCACCGAGGCCGTCGATGCCGACCTCCTCGCCGGGGCGCTCCACTGGGCGGCCACGAGCTCCGCCGCCGCCGACGAGACGTTCAACGTCACCAACGGCGACGTGTTCGTGCTCGCCAACGTGTGGCCGGCGATGGCCGACGCGTTCGGGATGCCCGTCGGCGACCATCGTCCGTGCTCGCTCGCGGCCACCATGCCGGCCCGGGCCGCCGAGTGGACGGCGCTGGTCGAGCGCTTCGGGTTGCAGGCACCGGCCGACGTCGAGGCCTTCGTCGGGCAGGGGTTCGTCTACGCCGACGTGGTCGGCGCTGCCGGCAGCACCGAACCGAGACCACCGACGTTGCTCAGCACGGTGAAGATCCGCCAGGCCGGCTTCGCCGACTGCGTCGACACCGAGGACATGTTCGTGCGGTGGATCGAGCGGTACCAGGCCGAGCGATGGCTGCCGCCGCACCGGTGGTGAGCGGGATCACCCCCGGGGTCGGCACGGCGCCCCGAACGTGGCACGCGCCCCGCTGACGAACCCCAGGCGCACGAGGTCACCGCGGGGCACCTCGACCGCGTCGGTGTACGGGGCCTCGGGCGACGTCAGCGGGCAGGCCGCCGGATCGCTCGCCGGGCACGGGTCCATGTCGGCCGTCGACACGATCGCCCCGTCGCCGGCCAGGAACGCGATCGACAGCGGCAGGCGGGTGGCGAACATGTAGAAGCGGGCCTCGACCGGCGCGCCGAATCGGAACGCCATGCCGTCGAAGCCGGCCAGCGCGCCGACCTCCATGAGCCCGCGGGCACGGCGCTGCGGGGTGTCGGCGAGCAGCAGGCACCACTCCCGCCGGCTGCCGTCGGCGAGCACGACGGTGACCGAGACCGTTCCGAACCGTTCGAACGGCGGCGGCGGTGCAGCGACCGACGGCGACGCACCGCTGCAGGCCGGCGCCACGGACGCGACCAGCGCACACACCGCCGCCGTGAAGCTTCGCACCCGTGATCGACCGCGCCGCAGCACGCCGGCACCGTAGGTCGGTAGCGTGCCGCCCGTGGGCACCTGTGAGAGCTGCGGTCGCGACGACGAGGAGCTCTACGCAGTCCACCGGGTCTACGTGACCCCCGAGGCCTGGGACACGCCCGGCTCCTCCCGGCAGCTCGACGACGTCGAGCGCTGGTGCCTGGTATGCGTCAGCCACTACCCCCACGAGCCCGCCGAGGGGTGAACAGCCCCTACGAACTGCGGGCGGCTCGGCGGCGCCCGCCGGCGGGGAACACCCGCAGGAGGTGATGCCACGAGCACGACGGGCACACCTCCACGACGTAGGCGGCGAGGTCGTCGGCTCGCCGGTTCAGTTGGGCCAATTCCCGGGCCGTCGTGACGCACCGGCCGTGGGCCGGGAGCCGGGGCCCGAAGACATACGTGACCAGCACGAGCTTGACCTCTTCGCAGATCGGGCAGGTCACGCTGGTCGGCGCCCCGAGCTCGCGCGCCGCCCGCACCAGTTCGGGATGGGCATCGCACACCTGATGGCGGGCGAGGCGGCCTCGGCGGTACTCGTTGACAAGGGCGCGACGCGCCAGCCGGTGGTCGACCACGCCACGGGCGCCCCCGCGCAGCGCACCGGACGAGAAGGTCATGGGCCCCAACGCTACGGCGTCACGACGGCGAGGACCGAGCGGGCCCGAACCCGGCATCCACCGACGCGACGGGAGCCGGGGCCACACTGGGGCGATGGCCGGCGGCGACATCACCTACGGCACGGCGATCCCCGGGGAGTCCGAGCTCCGCCTCCTCGGTGACCTCGCCGGGCGACGCATCCTCGAACTCGGTTGCCCGTTCCCGGCGAATCCGGTGACCTACGCGCAGCGCGGGGCCAAGGCGATCGTGGTCGACCCTTCCCCCGAGCGGCTCGCCGAGGTGCGAGCCGCCGCCGACACGGCCGAGGTGCGCATCGAGTCGCATCGTGCCGAGACCGCCGAGTTGGGTTTCGCCACGAGCGGCTCCATCGACGTCGTGGTGTCGGCCGGGGCGCTCGACGCCGCCGAGGACCTCAACCGGGTGTTCCGACAGGTGCATCGGGTCCTCAAGCCCTCCGGCATCTTCGTGCTCGCGCTGGGCCACCCGATAACCCGGATGCTCGACGGTGGCGAGGTCGTGCTGCGCCGGACGTACTGGGCCGCCGAGGGCCGCACCGTGTCGGGGCTGTTCGCCGCGCTCGGGCGGGCCGGGTTCCAGGTCGAGGTGCTCGCCGAGCCGATGCCGACCGGTGCCGCCAGTCTCGTGCCACCGGTCCTCGTGCTGCGGACTCGCAAGCTCGGGATCTGATCCGTCCTCAGCCTCGCTGCGCCCACCAGGCGTCGAGCCGGCGAGCCGCCTCGTCCGGGCCGAGCGGGCCTTCCTCGAGCCGTAGCTCGAGCAGGAACTCGAGCGCCTGACCGACCACCGGACCCGGCGGCACGCCGAGGCGTTCCATCACCGCACGGCCGTCGAGATCCGGCCGCAACGCTGCGAGTTCCTCCTGCGCCTCGAGCTCCGCGATCCGCGCTTCGAGCTCGTCCATGCGCCGGGCGAGCATGGCGGCCTTGCGGGCGTTGCGGGTGGTGCAGTCGCACCGCGTGAGCACGTTGAGCTCCGCGAGCAACGGTCCGGCATCGCGGACGTACCGCCGAACCGCCGAATCGGTCCATCCCATCTGATACGTGTGGAACCGCAGGTGCAACGCCACCAGTTCGGTCACGGCCTCGACGTCGTCGTTGCCGTATCGCAGCGCCGTCATCCGGTCCCGGGTCATGCGGGCGCCGACCACCTCGTGATGGTGGAAGCTCACCCCCTTGCCACCACGGATCGAGCGGGTCTTCGGCTTGCCGACGTCGTGGAAGAGCGCGGCCAACCGGGTGCGGCGGAAATCGAAGTCCGGGTGGGCATCCGGTCGGACGTTCTCGATGACGGCGAGGGTGTGCGTCAGCACGTCCTTGTGCCGGTGGATCGGATCCTGTTCGAGGCGCATGGCGGGCAGTTCGGGCAGGAACTCCTCCGCCAGCCCGGTGTCGACGACGAACCACAACCCCGGCGAGGGTCGATCGGTCACGATCAGCTTGTCGAGTTCGTCGCGGACGCGTTCGGCCGACACGATCTCCAAGCGGTGGCGAAGGCGGTGCACGGCGTCGACGAGTTCGGGGACCGGCTCGAGTTCGAGGCGGGCGATGAACCGCGCCGCCCGCAGCATCCGCAGCGGATCCTCGGTGAACGACACCTCCGGCGCCAACGGGGTACGCAGACGCTTGGCGAGGAGGTCGACCGCGCCGTCGTAGGGGTCGATCAGGCGGACCTCGCCGCCGACGCGCAGCGCCATCGCGTTGATCGTGAAGTCGCGCCGGGACAGGTCCTCGTCCAGCGAGTCCGAGAAGGACACCTCCGGTTTGCGGCTCTCGGGGGCGTAGGACTCGCCGCGATGGGTGGTGATCTCGATGGTGCGACGGCCCCGACGGGCGCCGATGGTGCCGAAACGCTCCCCCTGCAGCCAGATCGCGTCGGCCCATCCCTCGAGCACGCGGCGGATCACCTCCGGCCGCGCGTCGGTCGTGCAGTCGAGGTCGTTGGCATCGCCCGCAGCGAGCAGCAGGTCGCGCACCGTGCCGCCGACCAGGTAGAGCGAGTGTCCGGAGGCGGCGAACCGTTCCCCGAGGGGGGAGAGTTCGGCGAGCACGGGGGTGAAGCGATCCGGCACCACGGGCCCGAGGCTACCGATGAGCCGCTCGGGCTGCCTGGTCGTTCAACTCCAGGCCAATTGCACGCGCCGAGCCGCCGCAACCGCCTCGGCGCCCGGACCACCGCCGGTCGGCGGTTCCGGCACCACGGACGTTCCCGCCATCGCACCGAGGCACGCCGCGGTCGAGTCTGCGAGGGCCTGGAGGTCGTAGCCGCCCTCGAGGAACACGATCCGACGACCGGGCGCCACCGTGGCCAACAAGCGGGCCGTGACGGGGCCGTAGTCCCCGGACGACAGCCCCAGCCCCGTGAGGGGATCGCGGCGGTGCGCGTCGAAGCCTGCCGACAGCAGCATCCACGTGGGCGAGAACCGCTCGACCACCGGGAGGATCACGTCGTCGAGCGCACGAAGGTAAACGTCGCCGGTCGCTCCCCCCGGGAGGGGGACGTTGACCGTCGTGCCCAGCCCGTCGCCGGTCCCCGTCTCGTGCAGACCACCGGTACCGGGGTAGAGCGGCCACTCGTGCAGGGACACGTAGAGCACCCGGCCGTCGGCGTAGAAGGCGTCCTGGGTCCCGTTGCCGTGGTGGGCGTCGTAATCCACGACGGCAACCCGTTCGCCGCGGGCGGCCAACGTCGCTGCGGTGATCGCCACGTTGTTCAACAGGCAGAACCCCATCGACCGCCGCGGTGTGGCGTGATGGCCTGGCGGGCGCACGGCACAAAAGGCGCTTTCGGCCAGGCCGGCCTCGAGTGCCTCGACGGCGGCGAGCCCGGCGCCGGCGGCGAGGACGGCCGCGTCCCACGACGCTGCGGTCGCCGCGGTGTCGCCGTCGATCGAGCCGCCACCGGCCGCACAGAACCGCTCCAGGGCGTCGAGGTGCGCCGGATCGTGGACCGCGGCCAGCTCGTCGAGCCGAGCGCGGCGGACCTCGAGCGGCACGAGCGCTTCGGCGACGTCGCCGAAGCGGGCGCCGCTGAGCACGGCCTCGAGCCGAGCCGGTCGCTCCGGGTGACCTCGGCCGGCGTCGTGGTCGAGGTACCGCTCATGGGTGGCGAACAGGATCCGCACAGCCTCCGCACCCTATCGGGCACTAGCGTGCCATCCCGGTGAGAACGACCCGGGGAGCCGGCCCGCACCGCATGGGCGCCCGCCCTGCCGAGCACCTCGTGCGCCAAGGATCGCGAGCCATCCGGGTCGCCCACCTTCGCTCTCGCCATCGGCCGGTCGTGATCAGCCCGGTGTCGGGCGCGCCGTTGCCTACGGCCGACGCCGTGCAGCGCGTGGTGGCCGACCTGCTCGCCGCGGGTCATTCGTGCGTGGTCACCCCAGCGCTCGACCGGCGCGAGCGCGAACCGTTCCTCGCCGCCGGCGGCACCGTCGTCGACGAACTGCACCTGCTCTCCCGGTCGCTCGAACTCGCGATCGACCGTCCCGCAGCGCCGGCCACCCGCCGGGCACGGCGCCGCGACTGGGGACCGGTGGAAGCGCTCGACGAGCGCGCGTTCGACGCGTTCTGGCACTTCGGCGCCGACGAACTCGCCGATGCGATCGCGGTCACCCCTGCGGCACGGTTCCGAGTCGTGGGATCGGAGCAACCCTGGGGGTACGCCGTGTGCGGCCGCGCCGGCAACGAGGGATTCGTGCAGCGACTCGCCGTCGACCCAGCGCGCCAGGGATCCGGTGTCGGTAGCGCGCTGTTGCTCGACGGGCTGCGTTGGCTGCGACGCCGGGGGGCCCGCCGGGCGCTCGTGAACACTCAGCGCGTCAATGAGCGGGCACTGGCCCTCTACCGGCGCCACGGGTTCGAACTCGAGCCGAGTGGGCTGAGCGTGGTGGGTTTTCCGGGACCAGTGTGATGAACCGGTGGCTGCGCGAGTTGGCGCTCGTGGTGATCGCCTTGGCGCTCGTCGTCGCCGGGGCAGCGACCGCTTCGGCCGCCCCTGGGCGCGGATCCTCCCTACTCACGTTGGAATCGCACAGCCTCGTGATCCCACCGGACGGCACCATCGAGATCCGCGTCCTCATCCCGGCGACGGTCCCCGACGGCGCGCGCATCCAGACCACCGTCCATGCGCGGCTCTCCGAGCCCGGGCAACAGGTGCGCGCCGTGCTCGACGGTGCCGACGCCGGCCCGATCCTGCTCTCCCGCCGAGACACGCTGGCCTCGCTCGAACGGGCACCTGCGCCCAACGGGTCGGCACCGGGCACGTGGTCGACGCGCCTTCGAATCCCTACGGTCACCGAGCGCGCCGCAAGCATCCCTGGCGAGAACGCCCGACTGGCTCAAGCCGGGTCCTACCCAGTGCGGGTATCGCTGCGTACTGCGGACGCGGCCGAGGAGCTCACGCTGTTCGTCGTGCGCAGCCCGGCCGGGCCGTCCACCGAGCCGCCGGTGCCAGTGGCGATGGTCGTCCCCGTGTCGACGCCGCCGACGATGCGCCCCGACGGCAGCACCGTGGTCCCCGACACAGCCCGCAGCCGTCTCGGGGAACTCAACCGGCTGCTGTCGCGATGGCCGACGGCAGCCTTGACCGTCACCGTGGCTCCCGAGTTGCTCGACGGATTGCGCCGGACCGGCCGACCCGCCGACGGGGCGCTCGTCGATTCGCTGCGATCCAGCCTGGGGGCGCGCGAGGTCTTGTCCCGACCGTACGTTCGACTCGATCCGTCGACCGCCGCTGCCGAGGGACTCGCCGGCGCGTTCACCGACGGTCTCACGCGTGGCGAGGACCTGCTCGCCGCCGAGATCGGCGCACGCCCGGTACGCACCACGTGGGTTGCCGAGGATCCGATCACACCGAGCGGGTTTGCCTTGCTCCGATCGCGCGGCACCCGGCAGGTGGTTGCGGCCGGTTCGATGTTCGTCGACGAGGGAGACGACCGCCTTCCCGGAACGGTCTCCGTCGCCGCCGATGTCTCGAACGTCCCCGTCATCGTGGTCGATCCGGTGTTGCTCGGCCGGCTCGACCCGAGCCGGGACTCGGTCCTCGGCGCCCACCACCTCGCTGCCGAGCTGCTCGCGCGGTGGTTCGACACCTCGACTGGCGCCGCTCCGGCCGGGGCGCCAGTCGTGCTGGCCCTCGACCCCCGCTGGATCCCCGACCCGGCCGGGACCGACACCGTGCTCCGAATCCTGACCGACCCGGCGGTCACGCCGTTTCTCCGTCTCGCCGCTCTGTCGGAGGCCGCCCGGTCCGTCCCTGCCGCCCTCGGGCCCGACGGTCTGGCCATCACCCGCACCATGGCAAGTGCTGTCGTTCGCAACGGGTTCGCCGGTCTGGCCGACCGCCTCGCCACGTTGCAGGCCTACGCGAGCGCAGCGTCGAGCCTGCGCACGGGAGGCCCGGTCGATATCGAACCGCTCCGGATCGCCGTCTCGAGCGACCTCACCACGGCCGAACGAGACGCCCTGCTCGCCAACGTCCAGCGGGAGTCCGACGGGCGCCTCGAGGTGATCGACGACCTGCCGCGCCGAACCGTGACCCTCGGTGGCGACACCGCGAGCATCCCCCTCACCGTCCGCTCGCGGGTCTCCTATCCGGTGCGGGTCCGGATCCGACTCGAGAGCCCTCGCCTTTCCTTCCCGGCCAACGACGAGGTGATCACCGTCGATGGGACGTGGCAGGGACGGGTACCGGTCGTCGTGCGCGCCAACGGCACCACGCCGGTGACCATCGCCCTGCTCACCCCCGAGGGAGACGTCGAGGTCGGCCGCGGTCAGCTCGAGGTGCGGGCGCTGGGATTGTCCGGCCTTGGCGTGCTGCTGTCCGGAGGAGCGATCCTCGTGCTCGTCGCCTGGTGGTTGCAGCACAACAGGAGTCGGCGGCGCCGGGCCGGTACCCTCACGCCGTGAGCACCGTTCGCATCGTCACCGATTCCGCCTGCGACCTATCCGACGCCTTGGTGCGTGCGCGAGGGATCACCGTCGTGCCGCTCACCATCCGGTTCGGCGACGAAGACCTCGTCGACCGGGAACAGCTCTCGACGCAGGAGTTCTGGTCCCGCTGCGCCGCATCGAGCGAGCTTCCCCAGACGGCGGCCCCGGCACCCGGTGCATTCGAGGCCGCCTACCGCCGCCTGGCAGCCGAGGGAGCCACCGGCATCGTGGTGGTGAGCCTGTCCTCGGCGCTGTCGGCCACCATGCAGAGCGCGCTCCTGGCGGCCGATGCCGTGGCCGAGGTCGTCGAGGTCGAGGTGGTCGACTCCCGATCCGTCACGATCGGCTTGGGGATGACGGTCCTCGCCGCAGAAGAACTCGCCGCCACCGGTGCCGGCGTCACCGAGGTCGCGGCGCACGCTCGTGACGTCGCCGCCCGGACCAAGGTCTGGGGTGCACTCGACACCCTCGAGAACCTCCGCAAGGGCGGTCGCATCGGTGGGGCCAAGGCGCTCGTGGCGTCGGTGTTGTCGATCAAGCCGATCATCGAGGTCCGTGACGGCAAGGTCGAGGAAGGCGGCAAGCAGCGCACCCGGGCCAAGGCGTTGGCAATGCTCGTCGACACCGTGCGCGCCAACCTTCCGCTCGAACGCCTCGCCGTGATGCACGCCGACGTCGACGACGTCGACGTGTTCGTCCAACGACTGCGCGAGATCTACGACGGCGAGATCGTGGTGGGAGAGATCGGGCCGGTCATCGGCACCCATGCGGGCCGGGGCACGACCGGCGTCGCGTTCCGCCGCCCGGGCTGAGTCCGAACGGTTGCGCCCGGGTGTCCCCCGCCCGGGTGAGCCCCACCGGTAGCGTTCGCCACGGTGGCTGCGCTGTCGTCCGTTCCCGATCACGCGCGGCGGGTGATCGCCGGGCGTTATCGGCTCGAACGACTCATCGGTATCGGTGGCATGGCCGAGGTCTGGCGGGCCACCGACCTCGTGCTGCAGCGGCCGGTCGCCGTCAAGCTGCTGAAGGAGACCCTGGCCGACGACCCCGTGCTCGTCGAGCGGTTCCGACGCGAGGCCGCTGCGGCAGCTCGCCTGGCCCATCCGTGCGTCGTGCGGGTCTTCGACACCGTGGGAACGCAGGCCGAGCAGGCCGTCGTGATGGAACTCGTCGAGGGCCGCACGTTGCGCCAACGCCTCGACCGTGAGGGCCGGCTGCCGGCCTCCGACGTGGTGGCCATCGGGCTTGCGCTCGCCGACGGACTCGACGCTGCGCATCGAGCCGATCTCGTGCACCGTGACGTGAAGCCCGGCAACATCCTGCTCACCAACGACGGCCGTGTCGTGCTGACCGATTTCGGCATCGCCACCGCGATGCGAGCCAAGCGGGACCTCACCCGCGAGGACGTGATGATGGGGACGGCGAAGTACCTGTCTCCCGAGCAGGTGCTCGGGACCCCGGTCGATGCACGTTCGGACGTGTTCTCCCTCGGGGTTGTGCTCTACGAGTGCCTGGCCGGCGAGGTGCCCTTCGCCGCCGACACCGACGCCGCAACCGCGCTCGCACGCCTGCAGCGCACCCCGGTGCCGTTGCGCACCCTGCGCCCGGGCCTGCCCCGCGACCTCGAGGGCGTGGTCCATGCCTGCCTGGCCCGGCGACCGGAACTACGCCCGCAGAGCGCCGCAGCGCTGCGCGACCGGCTCGCCCGGCTCGAGTTGTCGCCGAGCGCCGACGCCAGCCCGACGATGCCCGAGCCATCGCCGATCCGTCGTACCAGCCGGCGCACGGTCCTGCTCGCCGTCGGCGCGCTCGTCGCCGCGTGCCTCGCCGGCGCCCTCGCCCTGGCGCGCACCGCAGACCGTTCGGAACCGCCCGCTGCCGTGAGCGCCGGCGCCCCCGTCGACGGGGCGACGGCCACGACGGCGTCGCCCTCCCCGGCCGGTCCCGTGTCGATCACCGCGACCGCCGAATTCGACCCGCCGCCCGGCGACGGTCGGGAGAACCCGAGTCAACTCGGCGCCCTCGTCGACGGCGACCCAGCGACCACATGGTCGACGGTCTGCTACGAGTCGGCCACCTTCGGGGCCAAGGGGGGTGTCGGGCTGCGATTCCGGTTGTCCGCACCCCCGGACGCCAAAGCGCTCGAGGTCACCTCGCCCACCACGGGCTGGTCGGCGCGGGTCTTCGTCGCGACAGCGGCAGGCCCGACGCTGGCAAGTTGGGGGACGGCGTCGTCGGCCGGTACGAACCTCCCGGCGGGCACGGTCCGCTTCCCGCTCGCCGGCTCCGGCACCGAGGTGCTGCTCTGGCTCGATCGAGCCGGCCGCGCAATCAGCGGCTGCACGTTCCCCTTCCAGATCAGGCTCTCCGATGTCCGAGTCGTCTCGCTCTGAGCCAGCCGACGCGGTCCTCGTCGCCGCGGCGCAGCGGGGCGATCGCCGAGCCCTCGAGACCCTTCTCGATCGTCATCACGACCGGGTGCGAGCCGTCTGCTGGCGACTCACCGGCAACGCCGCCGATGCCGACGACGCCACCCAGGAGGCGCTGATCGCCGTCGTCCGCGGGCTCCCCCGATTCGACGGCCGGTCGGCGTTCACCACCTGGCTCTACCGGATCGCGACGAACGCCGCGCTCGACGAACTCCGTCGCCGGCGACGTCGGCCCGTGCCCGATCCCGACCACGTGGATCGCCTGGCGACCTCGCCGGGCGTCGCCGCCGGCGTCGAGTGGGTCGCCGAGCGTGACGTCCTGGACCGGGCACTGCGCCAACTGCCCGAGGAGTACCGCATCGCCGTCGTCCTCCGTGACGTCGGCGATCTGGACTACGCCGAGATCGCCGACGTGCTCCAGGTCCCCCCGGGTACGGTTCGGTCGCGGATCGCCCGCGGGCGTGCGTCGCTCGCGGCGGCGCTCGGTGGGAACCAGACGGTCGGGGACGAACGTCCAAGGAAGCGCCCATGACCTCCTCCGGCGATGCCCCCGACCTCGACGCCGTCGACCCCGTCGACCTCGATGCGAGCGATCTGCTCGATCGACCGTCGCAACGGCACGGCACCGTCGACGACGCCGTGCTGACTCGTGCCACGGAATTCGAGCGCGTCCGCGCCCGCCTCGTCGATGTTCCCCCGGCCGAGCCGGGTCGGCGCGCCTCCTGCCTCGGCGCTGCGCTGGCCGTGTTCGACGCAGAGGCAGCCGCTGCGTCAGCGGCCGTGCCGGCATCGGGCCCGGGTGGGCGAGCGATCCCCTTCGCCCGACGTCGCCGCGGCAGGCTCGCTCCGGCCGCCGCCCTCGCCGCCCTCGCCGCAGCGGCCGCCGGGTTCGTTCTCGTCGGTCGGGGCCCCGCGTCGGAACCGACCACCGCTGGCGGCGTCCCTGCCAACGTTGCCAACGCACCGGTGGCCGCACCGCAGGCTGCGCTGCCCGAGTCGTCCGGCGCGCGGTCCGACGGCGTGCCGGCGTTCGCCGCATCCCCGGCCGGCTCGAAGGCCGCGCCCGGTGTGTCGACGTCGCTGCCCGTCGTCGAGACCGACGTCGAGTTGCGAGCCGTGCTCGGCGCACTTCCGGCAACCGCCGCTCCGGCGACGTGCCCGGCCCTGCCGGGCACCGTCCGTGGCCCCGTGCGCTGGGCTCCTACGGACCAGGTCGTGGTGGTCGTCGTCGCCGGTCCTCGGGCCCGACTCGTCACGGTGGACGATTGCCTTGAGGTGACCACGATCGCCGTGCCGTAGGCTGCCCGCATGCCTGATCAGCCGTCGGCGGACTGGGTCGCCCAGGTCACAGACACGATCGTGCGCACGATCGGCACGCTTCGGGACCGCACCACGAAGCCGGCGATCACCATCGCCCGCGGGCTGGTGTTCGGCATCATGGCCTCCATCCTGGGGATGGCCGCCGTCGTGCTACTGGCCGTGCTGGTCGTCCGAATCATCGAGAACTACCTGCCGGGTGGGGTGTGGAAGTCGCACTTCATCACCGGGGCACTGTTCTGTATCGGCGGGTTGATCCTGATGTCCAAGCGTCGTTCGAAGGCGGAATCGTGAACGGACCTGCGGTCCATGACGTCCTCATCATCGGTTCGGGGCCCGCTGGCCTCACTGCGGCGATCTACACGGCCCGTGCCAGCCTTTCGCCCCTGGTGATCGAAGGGGAGCCGTCCTCCACCAGCGACCAGCCCGGCGGGCAGCTCATGCTCACCACCGAGGTCGAGAACTTCCCCGGCTTCCCCGAGGGAATCATGGGTCCCGAGCTGATGACCCGGTTCCGCGAACAGGCAGGCCGATTCGGCGCCACCTTCCTCACCGAGAAGGTCACCCGTGTCGACTTCTCGCAACGCCCCTTCCGGGTTTGGGTACGCGAACAGGAGTTCCTCGCTCGATGCATCATCGTTTCGACCGGGGCTCAATCGCTGATGCTCGGTCTCGAAGCGGAGCAGCGCTTGATCGGCCACGGACTCAGCACCTGCGCCACGTGCGACGGGTTCTTTTTCCGGGGTCAGGAGATCGCCGTGGTGGGCGGAGGTGACTCTGCCATCGAGGAGGCAACCTTCCTCACCAAGTTCGCCTCGAAGGTCACGATCGTCCACCGTCGCGAGAGCCTGCGGGCATCAAAGATCATGCAGGAACGTGCGTTCGTAAACCCGAAGGTCGAATTTCTCTGGAACCACACGGTGGTCGACCTCCTCGGCGAGAACTCGCTCGCTGGTGCCGTGGTCGAACACGTGTCCACCGGCGTCCGCCAAACGCTGGACGTCACCGGGGTATTCGTGGCCATCGGGCACCGACCGAACACGGGGCTGTTCGAGGGCATCCTCGACATGGAGGACACCGGCTACCTGATCACCCGGCCGGGCTCCACCGCGACGAACGTCGACGGGGTCTTCGCCTGTGGTGACGTGCAGGACCACACCTATCGCCAAGCGATCACAGCAGCGGGTAGTGGCTGTATGGCGGCAATCGACGCGGAACGTTGGCTCGAAGCAGCCGACCACTGATCTAGGCTTCCCGCCTCGGGAATGCCACCGCTGGCTGCCAGTGTTGGTGCGAGCGGGATTCTCCAGCCGAAAGGGCGAACGATGGCAGACGGCATCATCAACCTGACCACCTCCACCTTCGACGAGACCGTGCAGTCGTCGGAAACCGCCGTCGTCGTCGACTTCTGGGCCGAGTGGTGCGGGCCGTGCAAGATGATCGCCCCCATCCTGACGGAGATCGCCACCGAGCAGAAGGGCAAGGTGACGATCGCGAAACTGAACGTCGACGAGCACCCGGATCTGGCGATGAAGTACAACGTCATGAGCATTCCCACCCTGCTCGTGTTCGAAGGAGGCGAGTTGCGCAAGCGTCTCGTCGGGGCCAAGGGTAAGGGCCAACTCCTACAGGAGTTGAAGGAATTCCTTCCGACGGACTCCCACTGACGTCCGGCGACCGCGGCGAGGCCGTTCGCGATCTTCAGCGGCGCCTCGCAGCGGTCGGTTTCCAGGCGGCCGGCATAGATCCAGGAGTGTTCGGGGTTGCCACCGAGGCAGCCTTGCGTGCGTTCCAGCACAGCCGAGGTCTACGGGAGACCGGCGTCTGCGACGACACGACCTGGTCGGTGCTCGTGGAGGCAAGTTGGAAGCTCGGCGACCGCCACCTTTATCTGCGGCGGCCGAACCTCCGTGGCGACGACGTGGCGGAGTTACAGGCCCGCCTTGGTCGCCTCGGGTTCGACTGTGGCTGGGTTGACGGAATCTTCGGTCCGTCGACGTCGTCGGCGGTTGCGGAGTTCCAGCGAAACGTCGGACTCTCTTCCGACGGGGTCGTCGGACACGAGACGTTCCGAGCGCTACAACGCTTGGCGATGCGATCCCAAACGGGACAGCTCGTCAATGCGGTGCGCCAGGCGCTCCGCTTTGACCGCGCCGTGCCCAATCCCCGACTCGTGGTCGGTCACGAAGGCAACCTGGCGGCGCTCGCACGGGCGCTCGCTCGGACACTTCGGGATCGGGGTGCCCGGGTGGTGACCGCCGATGACGGCAGCAGCCGCGTGAATGCCAGCGTCGCGAACCGATTCGACGCGCAGCTCTACGTCGGCCTGTCCACCGAGTCCGTTACGTCGTGGATCGGGTTCTACGAAACTCACGGGTTCGCCTCCCCCGGTGGCCGTCGCCTCGCGGAAACCCTCGTGCGTGCGCTCGCTCCCGAAGTCGAGACCTCGGCTCGGGGGATGCGGCTTCCCATCTTGCGCGAAACGCAGATGCCTGCCGTCGTGATCGAACTCGGGCATGCCGGTCGTCTACCGGATCGCCACCCCATCGTCACGTCCCGAATCGCAGACGGCATCGTCGAATGGTGCCGGGCGCCGGGCGCCGAACCTTCTACCTGAGGCGCCCCTCTCCCTCAGTCGGTGATCGACGTCCACATTCTGTGGAAAAGACTGTGGGGATCGAGTGGACGACCGTGTACCTCGTCAGTCCGGGCGGCCGGACGCCATCACGCGATAGATACGCTCGAGGTCCTCGAGGCCGGCGAACTCGATGACGACCCGTCCCTTCCGATTGGCGAACTGCACACCGACCCGAGTGTCGAGAAGCTCCGACAGCGCCTCCTCGAGTTCGAGCAAACCCGGCGGGCGCAATGGTGTCGCCGGTGTTCGCGTGGGTGGCGTGGCGAGCAGTTCGGGGGGGTCTACCTGCTCGCGTGCGGAACGGACCAGGTCCTCCACGGCGCGAACGGAAAGACCCTCCTCGCTGATTCGCCCGGCGATCCGCTCCATCTCCTTACGATCGGTGAGTCCGAGCAACGCTCGTGCGTGGCCCGCCGACACGCGCCCTTCGGCGAGGAGATTCTGGACGGCCGCAGGTAACTGAAGGAGTCGGAGCGTGTTGGAGATCGCCGCGCGACTCTTGGAGACCTTCGCGGCAACCTGGTCGTGGGTGAGCGCAAAATCCTCAATCAACTGCTGGTAGGCGGCCGCCTCCTCAAGCGGGCTCAGATCCTGACGGTGGAGGTTCTCCACCAGCGCCTGCTCCACGCTCAACAGGTCGTCGGTGACCCGCACGATCGCCGGAATGAGATCCAGACCGGCCCGACGAGCAGCGCGCCATCGACGCTCGCCGGCGATCAACTGATATCGGTCATCCGCAACCGGGCGAACCAGGATGGGTTGGAGGACGCCGAGGGCGCGGATCGATGCGGTCAGGTCGACGAGCGCCTCCTCGTCGAAGAGGGTCCGAGGTTGATGGGGATTCGGTTCGATCTGACCAACCGGCAGCTCACGCAGCGCAGCCCCCTCGACGGGTGGTGCCTGGTCGGGGTCACTGGGCAGCAAGGCTGCGAGGCCTCGGCCGAGTCCGCTACGCCGCTCCACCACTTACCTCCTTGGCGAGCTCCCGGTAGGCAATGGCGCCCCGGGAGGTTGGGTCGAAGGTGATGATCGGTTGCCCGAACGAGGGTGCCTCGGAGAGGCGCACCGTCCGAGGCACGATCGTACGACAGACCTTCGCTCCGAAGTGGTCGCGGACCTCTTGGACAACCTGATCGGCGAGCTTGGTTCGGGCGTCGTACATCACCATAACAATGGTGCTGATCTGCAGCGTTGGATTGAGTCCCTTGCGCACCAACTCGACGTTCCGAACCAACTGACCGAGGCCTTCGAGCGCGTAGTACTCGCACTGAATCGGCACCAAGACCTCGGTCGCCGCGGCGAGCGCGTTCACCGTCAGGAGACCGAGGCTCGGGGGACAGTCGATCAGCACGTAGTCGTAGTCCTCTCGAACTGATTCCAACGCCCGCTTCAGGCGAAGCTCCCGGCTGAAGGCCGGTACGAGTTCGATCTCAGCGCCGGCGAGGTCAAGCGTGGCGGGAGCCACGAAGAGGTTCCGCACCGAGGTCGGTTCGATGCAATCCTCGATCGGCACGTCGCTCAGGAGGACGTCGTACGTAGATGCAGACAAAGCGTGAGTGTCGATGCCGAGTCCGGTGCTGGCGTTACTCTGCGGATCAAGGTCGATGAGCAAGGTCCGGTATCCAAGAACAGCCAGGCAGGCGCCGAGATTGACGGTCGTCGTCGTCTTGCCGACGCCCCCCTTTTGGTTTGCGACCGCAAGGATCCGCTGCTGCGCTGGTGTCCGCTCTGCGGCAACGCCCGTTGACAGGTCGGTACTCATTGCTCCTCCGGTGTCCATCCCGCAGGTGGACGTTTCACGTGGAACGTTCGTCCCTCGGTAGCGACTGTCCGCGGCGCCAAACACCCCACGGGCCAACAGCCACGTCGAACTCTAGGTCATTCCCCCCGTTCTTTGCGGGAATCACCGGCGATGGGGGGAGACTCACGGCCACCAATCCCCCTTCTCGTACCAACTGGCTCGCCCACCGAAGGGTGAGGGGTAAGGGGCCGAAGGCACGGGCCGTCACCAGGTCGCCCGTTTGGCGGCGCGGACCAGCGGCCAGCCGCGCCACGTCGTCGGTTATGACCTCCACGCGCCCACCAAGTCCGAGACGTCCGACGGCACGGCGCAGGGCATCCGTTCGCCGCTGGCGGATGTCGATCATCACCACCCGGAGGTCCGACCGCCGCACCGCAAGTACAAGTCCTGGCAGGCCACCGCCGCTCCCGATGTCGATCACCAGGCCGCCGTGTGGGGCAAGGTCGATCACCCAGGAGGAATGGGCTACGGCGTCCTCGACGGTCGTCGGGCCAAGGTGCCCGAGACGTTGTTGCCCCGTGAGAACTTCGATCAGTGCGTCGCTCACTCCTACGACGGCCGGACGACAACCCGTCGATGTGGATCCTCGCCCTCCGACAGTGTGACGATGCCCTCGATTCCCCCGAGGGCATCGTGCACCACCTTTCGGTCCGCAGCGGACATCGGCTCCAGGGCCCGCGCCTCGCCGGAGGCCGCCACCTGTTGCGCAACTTGACGCGCGAACCGAGCGAGCGCTTCCTGGCGCTTCTCCCGGTACGAGCCGATGTCGATCCGAAGCCGCTGCCGACTGGCAGGAACGCGACGTTGGACGACGATACGGGTGAGATCCTGGACAATCTGCAAGGTCTGACCGCGGGGCCCGATCAGGAGACCGAGTTGATCCCCGTCGAGGTGCACCTCTGCCGCACCGTCCGCACCGGTGGTCGTCCGCACCTGACCGCTGGCGCCAAAGGCCTGGGCCAGACCAGCCAGGAACGCGCCGGCCTCCTGCGCCAAATCGCGATCGTCATCCCCCTCGCCGACCGGTGCAGCCATGGCATGAACCTCGCGGGTCGCGGGCTCCCGTCCGACCTCGAGCGAAGCGCCTTCGGCTGCCGCCTCAGGCTCCACCCGACGGCGCCGGCGTTCCTGCTTGGGTCGCGGCGAGGTTGGCCGCACCCGCGCCCGGAGACGGGCCTCACCTCGCATCCGACCGAAGAGTCCCGGCTTCGGCTCCTCGAGAATCTCGAACTCGGCATCGGCTTCGTCGACACCCAGGCGGTCGAGCGCGAGTTCCTTCGCTTCTTCGACGCTCGTGCCGGTGGTCTCCACCCATTCCATGGGGCTCCTAGGGTTGCTTTCTCGGCTTCTGCTTCGCTGGTGGGGCCGGGCGCGGACGTGGTGCAGGACGAGCCTGTCCCGACTTCGCTGTTGTCCCGCCTACCGCTCTCGGTGCCGGCTTCGCCGGCGACGACTTCTCGGACGTTGCCTTGGTCGGCGGCGACTTCGCCCGACCGGGCGAACCTGCCGACGGCTTCGGCTTGCTCGACGCGCCACCCTTGGCCGCCTCCGCGCCGACGCTCTTACCGTCGGCGGACGACGGGGGTGCGTCCGTGGCGCCGGCGCTGGCCGCGGGCGAGCCCGGGCCGTAGAACTTTCGCGTTATGTAGAAGTTCTGCAGGATCCGGTACACGCTCTGCATCAAGAAGTAGAAGATGAGGCCCGCCGGGATCACCAACTGGAACACCGCAACGGCGCCAGGAATCACCCGCATCAGGATCTGCTGCTGGCGGTTGATGCTGGTCGACGTGTTCCGAGAGGAGATCTGCCACTGCTGGAAGTAACTCAAACCGGCGACGACCAGGACCAGGATCACGTACGGAACGCCCTTGACGGCGTCGTCGCGGACGATCGACGCAGCGGTCTTCGACAGGTCGAGACCGAACGACAACATCTCGGTCTGGCCGAACAAGCTCTTGAACAGCTTCGAGGTCTCGTTCAGGTAGTCGGGCGCGAACGTTTGCGGCTGGGTGCAGACCTGCTTGTCGATGAGGCCAGGTGTACACAGCCGGGTCACCCCGGCGAGCACCTGGTAGATGACGATGAAGATCGGCGCCTGCAGCAGCATCGGGAGGCAGCCACCGAGGGGCTTGACCTTGTGCTCCTTGAACAGCGCCATGGTCTCTTCGTTGATGCGCTGTCGGTCACCCTTGAACTGTTCTTGGATCTTCTTCAGTTCCGGCTGGATGCGCTGCATCTCGAGCATGCCCTTGGTGGCCTTGAGGGTCAGCGGAGTGACCAGCACCATGAGCACGAGGGTGAACAGGGCAATGGCTGCGGCGTAATTGTTCGTGAACGAAAAGAACCAGGCCAGCACGGAGGACACGGCTTCAAACACGGGCGTCCACCTTCTTTTCAGGAACCGGATCGAAGCCGTGACCACCGAACGGATGGCATCGGCAGAGGCGACGCGCCGTGAGCCAGGAACCACGCCACGGGCCGTAGATCTGGAGGCTCTCGACGGCGTACGTCGAACATGACGGGACGTAGCGACACGGCGAGGGCTTCCCCGAACGTGCGTACTGGTACAGACCAATTGCCTTGATCATCATGCGGGTCATGACTGCACCCGTATCTGGGAGAACAGCGCAGCAACATCCGACCGGAGCGTGGCGGCGGGCTGCGTCGCACGGCTCGATCCCGCTCCGACGAGATACCACCCGTTCGGCAAGCCGCGGTGCGCCTCGCCTTCGACGAGGACTCGCAGCCGGCGGCGTATGCGGTTCCGCACCACGGCCGATCCGACCTTGCGTCCGATCGCATAGGCGACGCATGGCGCACCGGCCTCATCTTCGATGATCCAACGAACGGAGAGGTCATCCCGACGCACGCGACGACCTTCCGACACGAGACGAGAGAACACCGTGCGGTCGGAGATGGGCTGCGTCAGGCGGATAGGCGGAGCCGACCCTTGTTGCGGCGAGCCTTGAGCACGGCGCGTCCGCTGCGGGTGGCCATCCGCGCCCGGAACCCGTGCTTGCGGGCCCGGCGCCGATTGTTGGGTTGAAAGGTCCGCTTCACTCCAGCCTCCTCGTCCTGCACCCGGACCCAGTCGATTGCCGACCGACCACCGAGCCGTGGACCTGCACCGCCGTCCGGTCGAACAATCGCCTGACGATCAATTGCAGGGGCGCGCCGCTGCGCCAAAGGGCGAAAGGTTAGGAGCACGACGGCCACCACAGCAAACCGGCCAGCGAGTAAACGCCGTCAGTGACGCACCTGCCACGGGTCGAATCTGTCCACAGGGGGTGCTACGGTTCGGATCCTGATCGAGGTCCTAGCAGTCCACAACCTGTGGACAACTCTGTGGGCGGGCCGGAACTCTGGGACGGGGGAGGACGGGGTGAGCGAAGCCCAGCGACTGTGGACGGCGGCATCGCAACTCCTCCGGGCCCAAGTTTCGGAGACCGTCTGGCTTTCCACCTTCCAAGACGTCGAGGCCGTGTCACTCGAGGAGTTCCGGTTGGTCCTCGCCGTGCCGAGCAGCCACGTGCGCGATCGGATCGATGGTCGGTATCTCCCCCTCGTGCGTGACGCCCTCGACGAGATCGCGCCCACCGAGCTCGCACTGTCATTCGAGATCCGGTCCGAGGCGAGCGCGTCCCCCGAGCCGAGCGCACCGCCGGGTTCAGGCGAGAGCGGCGCCGTGCCAACCGAGGTGTCCGCTCCGACCCCGGGCCCGGCCACCACGCTCGGCCTCAATCCTCGGTACACCTTCGAGACCTTCGTCAAGGGAACGTCCAACACATTCGCGCTCGTCGCTGCCCTCCGGGTCGCGGAAACGCCCGCACGCAGCTACAACCCGCTGTTCATCTACGGCGGCGCCGGGCTCGGAAAGACCCACCTCCTGCACGCGATCGGGCACTACGTCAACCAGAACTACGCCCACTACCTGGTTCGGTACGTGTCCACCGAGACCTTCCTCAACGAATACATCGACGGGATCCGCACCAACTCAATGGCGATGTTCAAGCGGCGTTACCGCGACGTCGACGTGCTGCTCGTCGACGACATCCAGTTCATGGAGGGCAAGGAGGGTCTCCAGGAGGAGTTCTTCCACACCTTCAACTCGCTGCACGGGGCGAACAAGCAGATCGTCATCTCGTCGGACCGGATCCCCGACGCGATGCCCACGCTGGAGGATCGCCTCCGGAGCCGCTTCAAGTGGGGGCTCATCACCGACATCCAGCCACCGGACCTCGAGACCCGACTGGCCATCCTCCGCAACAAGGCCGAGCGCGAGAACACCCCGGTGTCGGCCGAGGTCCTCGAGTTCATCGCCTCCCACATCACCAACAACATCCGCGAACTCGAAGGGGCGCTCATCCGGGTCGGCGCCTACGCCAGCCTGAACCGTGTCCCGGTCACCACCGCCCTGGCCGAGCGTCTGCTCGACGACATCGTCGGCGGTCATCGACCGCGCCAACTCACGCCTGACGCCATGCTCGAGCTCATCTCGAACAAGCTCGGGTTCACCGTGGAGGCCCTCAAGGGCAAGAGCCGGCAGCGGCCGCTCGTCACGGCGCGCCAGATCGCCATGTTCGTCTTCCGCGACCAGACCGATCTCTCCTTCCCGGCGATTGCTCGCGTCTTCGGCAACCGTGATCACACCACCGTGATCCACGCCGTCGACAAAGTGCAGCGTCTGATGAAGGAGCGCCAGCAGGTGTACGACCAGGTCACCGACCTGATCCAGACCGTGAAGGGCAATCCGTGACCACCCGTGGCCACCGTGGCCACCGTGGCCGACATGGGGACCGATCTGGGGACACCGGGTGGACGACCGGGTGGACACAGTGGACCACCGAACCGTCGTCCACTGCGGTCCCGACAGCGGTCGCTCGAGCTGTGCACTGCAGTGGACGCGCTGTGACCATCGTCGAACGCCCTGGCCTGGCCGAAACGGGCGCTGTCCACAATCCACAGCCCCTATCACCACCATTACCGACTGTGTTCCATCCGACTCCGGCATGAACGACCTGAACGAGAGGGAAACCACCCGTGAAGTTCCGTTGTGAACGAGATCTCCTCGCCGACGCTATCGGTACCGCCGCTCGCGCCTCAGCGAGCCGCGGCGCCGGTCATCCGGTGTTGGCCGGTGTGCACGTGCACCTTGTCGGCGATCGTCTGACGGTCACGGGGACCGATCTGGAACTCCTGATCGAGGTGTCGACGACGGTGGCCGGTAGCGAGGACGGTCACTGTGTGTTGCCCGCCCGCCTGGTCGGCGACGTGGTGCGAGCCGCCCCGGCCGGGGCGGTGGAGGTCACGGTGGGACCCGAGGAGGCTCGGCTGAGCGCGGGCCGAACGGTGTTTTCGTTGCGGACGATGGCCGTGGAGGATTTCCCCCGCAGCAGCCCTCCCGCCGCGAACGCAACATCGATCCCGGCGGCCGATCTGGGTGAAGCGCTGCGGCAGGTGGTGCGGGCGGCGTCCTCGGACGAGGCCCGTCCCGTGCTGACCGGTGTGCTCATGAGCGCCGAGGGAGAGGGTCTCCGTCTGGTGGCGACCGATTCGTACCGGCTCGCCGTCCGCGATCTCGCGGGTCAGTCGGTGCTCAACGCCGGCCAAAAGGTGCTGGTGCCGTCCCGTGCGCTCAACGAACTCACGCGCCTGTTGCCGGCGAGCGGTGAGGTCGTGCTGCGACTCGGGGAGCGGGACGCGACGTTCGAGATCGGCGGGGTGCGTCTCACGACCCGGCTGATCGAGGGGGAGTTCCCGAACTACCGCCAGCTGATTCCGTCGAGCCATCCCAACCGGATGCGGGTGAACCGTGCGAACCTGCTCGATGCCATCCGTCGCGTGAAGATCCTTGCCCGCGATTCGTCGCCGGTACGGCTCCGGATGACCGCAGAGCAACTCGAACTCGTCGCGGTAACCCAAGACATGGGCAATGCGGACGAGGCACTCGATGCGAGTTTCGACGGCGGCGATCTCACGGTGGCCTTCAATCCCGATTACCTGTCGAGCGGGGTGGAGGCCGTCGGGGGCGAGGAGGTCGTGATCGAGACCCTCGACGCGCTCAAGCCGGCGCTGCTGCGGTCCGCGGAGGACAACGGCTACCTGTACCTGCTGATGCCGGTGCGCGTGCCCTGACGTGCACGTCGAGCAGGTGTGGTTGCGCGATGTGCGCAGTTACGCCTCGGCCACGCTCGAGTTGGACCCGGGCTGCACGCTGGTGCTCGGTCGCAACGGCCAGGGCAAGACGAACCTCGTGGAGGCACTCGCCTTTCTGGGCACCCTGTCGAGCTTCCGCAACGTGCCGTCGGAAGCGATGGTTCGTACCGGAGCAGAGCATGCGGTGATACGGGCGCGGGTTCGCCACGCCGACGGGCGCGAGTTGCTCGTCGAGGTGGAGGTGCCGCGGCGGGGCCGAGTGCGGGCTCAGGTGAACCGCCAGCGGGTGCACCGGACTCGAGACCTGCTCGGGGTGGTCCGGGTGAGCGTGTTCTCTCCCGACGATCTCGAACTGGTCAAAGGCGGCCCGGCGGTGCGGCGAGGCTTCCTCGACGATGCCCTCGTCGCACGCCGGCCCGCCCTCGATCTCGTGGTGAGCGATGTGGACCGCATCTTGCGGCAACGAGCGAGCTTGCTCCGTCAGATGGCCGGGCGACTCACCCCCGAGACCGAGCTCACACTGGACGTGTGGGATCACAAGCTCGCCGAGGCCGGCGATCGGCTCGGTCGGGCGCGGGCCGATCTGGTGGCGGCGTTGCAACCCCTGGTCGACGAGGCGTACCGGACCCTTGCGGGTGGAGGGAGGGTGTCGCTGGCGTACGACCCGACCTGGCTCGCCGGCGGGCTCGGCCCGGCGCTTTCGTCCGCTCGGTCCGACGACCTGCGTCGCCAGTCAACCGGCGTCGGTCCGCATCGTGACGACCTCGAGATCACCTTGGACACCCAACCGGCACGCACCCACGCGTCGCAGGGGGAACAGCGGGGGATAGCGCTCGCATTGCGTCTCGGGGCCCATCGGCTCGTGGCCGAAGCAATTGGCGAGCAGCCGGTTCTCGTGCTCGACGACGTGTTCTCCGAACTCGATGCCCGTCGCAGCGAAGCCCTGGTCGGCGCCCTGCCGCCGACGCAGGTCCTGCTGACCACTGCCGGTCTGTTGCCTCCGGGCCTGCACGTGGACCGGCGCGTGCGCATCGAACAGTCCACGATCGTGCCGGATGACCGGTCGTGATCGGGATGTCCATGATCGGGATCCGGCGATGAGTGCCCCTGACCGAGCTCGCCGAGGAGACGATCCGGTGGGGATCACCGACGCGCTCGATGCCGTCGTGCGGTCGTGGCGGGGAGGCGACGGTCGGGCGACGGCATCGGTGTTCGCGTCCTGGGAAGCGGCGGTAGGTGACCACATCGCTCGTCACGTCCGCCCGGTGCATCTCGACGACGGCCGTCTCGTGGTCGAGGTGGACGATCCGGCCTGGTCGACGCAGGTGCGGTTCCTCGAGTCCGAGGTGCTCGGACGACTCGCGGCCGTGGTCGGGCCAGGCCGCGTCGTGGCGCTCGAGGTGCGCGTGCGTCGCCGATAGTCGCGTCACCCCCCTGGTAGACTTCGGGTGGTCGAGGAACCCCTCCCCACGGACCGTCTGACCTGCCGGTTCATTCCCACTCGGCCCGGTTCCGCCCCACCTGACCAGCCGCGGAGCGCGCGTTGACGGATGCCACGAGTGACAACTTGACGAGCGGTTCGGCAATGTCCGGTTCGCGGGAGTACGGAGCGAAGGACATCCAGGTCCTCGAAGGGCTCGAGCCGGTCCGCAAGAGGCCGGGCATGTACATCGGCTCCACCGGCCTCACCGGGCTCCACCACCTGATCTGGGAGGTCGTCGACAATTCGGTCGACGAAGCGATGGCCGGCTACTGCCGACGGATCGAGGTCACCCTCACTGCCGACGGCGGCTGTCGAGTGGTCGACGACGGCCGGGGCATCCCCGTCGACCCGTATCCGGAAGGGCCGCATGCGGGCAAGAGTGCTGCTGAGGTCGTGCTCACGGTGCTGCACGCCGGTGGCAAGTTTGGCGGCGAGGGCTACAAGGTGTCCGGCGGTCTCCATGGCGTGGGCGTCTCCGTCGTCAATGCGTTGTCGACGCGGCTCGAACTCGAGATCGACCGGGGCGGCTCCCGTCACCGGATGGTGTTCGCCGACGGTGGCAAGGTCGCCGCTGCGCTGCAGATCGTCGGCGACAGTCCAGAAGGCCGGCGAAGCGGCACGGCCGTCACGTTCTGGCCCGATGCTGCGATCTTCCAGTCCGAGGAAGGCGTGGAGTTCGTCGCCCGCACCGTCCTCGAACGCCTGCAGGTGATGGCGTTCCTCAACCGCGGTCTCGAGATCGCCTTCGTCGACGAACGTGTCGGCCGCGAGCACGCCGAGGTGTTCCGGTACGACGGCGGGCTCGTCGATTTCGTCCGGCACCTCAACGCGTCGAAAGAAGCGCTGTTCGTGAAGGCGATCACCTTCGACGCCGAGGAGGACGACCAGACCGTCGACGTCGCCCTTCAGTGGAACACCGGCTACTACGAGTCGATCCACGGGTACGCCAACGGCATCTCCACCACTGAAGGGGGGATGCATGTCGAGGGCTTCCGCTCTGCGCTCACCAAGGTGGTCAACGACTACGCCTTTGCCCGTGGACTGCTGAAAGAGGGTAAGGACGAACGGCTCACCGGTGACGACATACGCGAAGGTCTCACCGGAATCATCGCGGTGAAGCTCCGGGAACCGCAGTTCGAAGGTCAGACCAAAGCGAAGCTCGGCAACGTTTCGATTCGTTCGCTCGTACAGAAGGTCACGAACGCAAAGCTCGCCGAATGGTTCGAGGAGAACCCCAAAGAGGCGCAGCTGATCGTCCGCAAGGCGCAAGCGGCTGCGCTCGCGCGCGTCGCAGCGAAGAACGCCCGAAACGCCATCCGTCGCAAGACCGGCCTGTCGGGGGCCGGGATGCCCGAGAAGTTGAAGGATTGCTCGAGCCGCGACCCGGGTGAATGCGAGCTGTTCATCGTGGAGGGCGACTCGGCCGGCGGGACCGCCGTGTCGGCACGCGATCCGCGCATCCAGGCGATCCTGCCGATCCGCGGGAAGATCCTGAACGTCGAGCGGGCGCGTATCGATCGGATGCTCAAGAACAACGAGATCATCGCCTTGGTGACCGCTATCGGTGGCGGGGTGGGCGACGAGTTCGATCTGGGCAAGGTGCGCTACCACAAGGTGATCGCGATGTGCGACGCCGATGTCGATGGCAGCCACATCCGAACGTTGCTCCTCACGTTCTTCTTCCGGCAGATGAAGCCCCTGGTGGAGAGCGGGATGATCTACATCGCGCAGCCGCCGCTCTATTCGACCGAAGTGGGGAAAGAGAAGCGCTACCTGAAGGACGACGTCGCGAAGACCCAGTTCCTGCAGGCGCATCCGAATCACCGCAAGGAATTCCAGCGCCTCAAAGGCCTCGGCGAAATGGACGCCGCCGAACTGCGGGACACCACGATGGATCCGGACCGGCGTACGTTGCTGCAGGTCACGGTCGAGCAGGCTGCGCTCGCGGACGAGATCACGAGCGTGCTGATGGGTGACGAGGTCGACCTTCGCAAGGCGTTCATCCAACGCAACGCGAAAGACGTTCGGTTCCTGGACATCTGAGATGACCGACCTTCCGCCCGACCACCCGGAACCGACGCCTCAGGCCACCCCGGTCGATGCCGTGGTGGAGATCCCGGCCCCCTCGTCCATCGAACCCATCGAGATCCAAGCCGAGATGGAACGGTCGTTCCTCGACTACGCCATGTCGGTCATCGTCGCCCGCGCTCTGCCAGACGTGCGCGACGGCCTCAAACCGGTGCACCGACGGATCCTCTGGGACATGGAGCAGCAGAACTTCCGTCCCGACCGGCCGTTCGTCAAGTGTGCCCGGGTAACGGGGGACACGATGGCGAAGTTCCATCCGCACGGGAATTCGGCGATCTACGACGCCCTCGTGCGGATGGCCCAGCCGTTCTCGCTGCGACATCCGCTGGTCGACTTCCACGGCAACTACGGCTCGCCGGACTTCGGCCCCGCCGCAGAGCGCTACACGGAATGCCGCCTTGCGTCCATCGCCATGCGGTTGCTCGCCGACATCGATGAGAACACCGTCGACTTCACGGCGAACTACGACGCGCAGACCACCGAGCCGGTCGTGCTCCCGGCCCGTTTTCCCAACCTCTTGGTGAACGGCAGCCAGGGCATTGCGGTAGGCATGGCCACCAACATCCCGCCACACAACCTCGGCGAGGTCATCGACGCCACGGTGCACCTGCTCGCCAACCCGGACGCAACCCCCGACGACCTGATGAGGTTCGTGAAGGGACCGGACTTCCCGACCGGTGGCCTGATCCTCGGTCGGGTCGGGATCGCCGAGGCCTACCGGACCGGCCGTGGTTCGGTGAAGATGCGCGCCAACGCCGTCATCGAGGAAGCGGGCCGCCGAGGCGATCGCTTCCAGATCGTCGTGACGGAACTTCCGTACCAGACGAGCTGCAACGCAATCGCGGAGCGCACGACCGAACTGGTCGCCGCGGGGGAACTCACCGGGATCGACGACGTCAACGACGAATCGTCGGACAAGGTCGGGACTCGGCTCGTGTTCTCGCTCAAGCGGGACGCGAACCCCAACGTGGTCCTCAACAACCTCTACAAGCTCACCCAGCTGCAGACCAGCTTCCCGGTGAACATGGTGGCGCTCGTCGACGGTGTGCCGAGGACGCTCAACCTGCGCGATGCGCTCACCGCCTACGTGGCGCACCAGCTCGAGGTGATCACCCGGCGAAGCGAGCACCGGCTCGCCGAGGCGCGACACCAGCTCCACATCCAGGAGGGTTTGGCGCGAGCGATCAACGTGATCGACGAGATCATCGCCCTCGTGCGCGCCAGCGAGGACCGGGCCGACGCCCGGAGCCGGCTGATGACCGAGCCCTACGTATTCAGCGAGGACCAGGCCAACCACATCCTCGACATGCGTCTCGGGCAGCTGACCCGACTCTCCCGGGTCGAGATCGAGGAGCGCATCGAAGCGCTGCGCGCGACGGTCACCGAGCTCGAGGTGCTGCTCGCCGACGAAGGTCGCAAGCGTGCGGTGATCACCGACGAACTCGTCGCGATCCGGGCCGAGTATGCAACCCCGCGTCGTGCGCAGCTCACCCAGGACATCGGTGAGATCGACGACCTCGATCTGATCGATGACAAGGAACTCGTCGTCGTGATGACCGGTGCCGGCTACGTGAAGACGGTCGACGCCGCCGCATTCCGGACCCAGGCCCGCGGTGGACGGGGGGTGTCGGCCGCAAAGCTGAAGGACGAAGATTTGGTCCGGCACGTGATCCACACGACGGCTCACGCCCATGTCTTGTTCTTCACGAACCTGGGTCGCGTCTACCGCCTTCGCGCCCATCGCATTCCCGAGCGGGAGCGCACAGCGAAAGGGATGCCGATCCAGAACCTGTTGCCGTTGCAGGTCGGTGAGCAGGTCCAGGCGATCATCGACACTCGCGAGATCGGTGGAGAGCGCTATCTGCTGTTCGTCACTCGCGACGGTACCGTGAAGCGGACGGAGTTCGCCGAGTACGCCTCGTCGCGCCGCGACGGGCTCATTGCGCTGCATCTGCGTGACGGTGACGAGCTGGTCCGAGTCGTGGTCACCTACGGTGACGACGACGTGCTGCTGGTCTCCCGCCAAGGGATGGCGATCCGTTTCACCGAGTCGGACGCGCGGTCCATGGGGCGCGACGCCACGGGTGTGCGGGGGATGCGTCTACGTGCGGGCGACACGGTGGTGTCCTGCGATCTCGTGCGCCCGCAGATGGCCCTGCTGGTGGTGACCGAAGCTGGTTACGGCAAGCGCACCGAAACCGCTCGGTTCTCGGTCCAGGGTCGTGGCGGTCAAGGGGTGATGGCGATCCGGTTGACCTCGTTGAAGGGTGCCGTGGTCGCAGCGTTCATGGTCGGCGAGGACGACGAGATCGTGGCGGTCAGCACCGAGGGAGTCACGATCCGGATGCCTGTCCGGGAGATCTCCGTCCAGGGTCGCGAAGCCACGGGGGTGCGGGTGATGAGCCTCGGCGAGGGTCAGTCGGTCGCGTCGGTGGCGCCCATTGTCGCCGAGGCGGTCGATCCCGCCGAGTGAGCGGTCTCGGGCGACCCAGGTCGTTCGTTCGCGGCGTGCGCCGCCCCGGTTGGCCGGAGGTGGGTCGTGGGTGGTCATTCGGACGTGCGAGCGGAGCTCGGAGGAGCGACGGTTCTGGTGGTCGCCGTCGCTGCGGTCGCTGCCGTGTCGGTGACAGCGATCGGACGGTTGTCGGCGGTGGCGGTCGATGCTGCCCGGGCCCGTACTGCCGCCGATGCCGTGGCGCTCGGGGTGGCGATGGGCGCGCCCGCGGAGCGGCTGGCCGCCGACAACGGCGCACGTGTGGCGTCGGTGGTTCGCACCGGTGACGTCGTTGAGGTGGTCGTCGTAGTCGGAGGCGCCCGGGCGCACGCGCGCGCCGAGCTCGTCTGGGTGCCCGCGGATGAACGCCGTCGGAACACCTCGCCGCCGTAAGCTCGCCGTGATGGCCGAACGGATCGACGACCGACCGCTGCGGCCGAGCGACGATCCAACGAACGCGGACTCGCCGTTCACCTCCTGGGCGCCGCCGAGCGAGGCTCCCCCGTGGAACGAACCGACGGCGACCGATGCGCTCCTGGAGCCCGAGGCGCCGGAGCCGGCGCGTACGGATCTCGGAGCGCACGACCAGTCCTGGCCCGCCGAACCGGCCACCTTGGTCCCTGCTGTGGTGACCGTCGATCCGGAGCCCGCCGCCATCGTCGAACCGGTCGTCGAACCGGTCCGGCCGGCGCCCTCGGCTTGGCAACGGTGGCGAATGCGCCGTCCGCGGGTCCGGAAGGTGTCCCGGGTGGTGCGCCGGGTCGACGCCTGGTCGGTGTTCAAGGTGGCGCTCGTGTTCTGGGCGGTGGCGTATGCCGTGGTGCTCGTCGCCTCCGTGCTGCTGTGGAACCTTGCGGACACCACCGGCACGATCGCCAACGTCGAAGGGTTCGTGAAGGAACTGTTCGCGCTCGACACCTTTGAGCTTCAGGGCGACGTCATCTTCCGTGCTGCGGTGTGGCTCGGAGCGGTGCTCGCCCTGGCGGGCACGGCGGCGAGCGTCGTGGCGGCGATCCTGTTCAACCTGATTACCGACCTCGTCGGGGGCATTCGGGTGACGGTGCTCGAGGAAGAGGTCGTCCTCGCCTACGACCTGCCGTCCGGCGCCCCGGCGGATGGGAGCGACCCGGCCCTCGCGGGACCAGCGGTATCCGGTTGACGCCATCCGGTTCGGGGCGGGTAGCCTGCCGGTCCCGGTTCGGGGCTATAGCTCAGTTGGTTAGAGCGTCACACTGATAATGTGAAGGTCGCTGGTTCGATTCCAGCTAGCCCCACGTGAAGGCCGTACGCCGAGCGCTCCTGGCTGTGTCGGGAACCGCCGTGATCGCACTTCTCGTGCGGCTGCGCGGCCGAGGTGGCGTGCCTCCGCAGCGTGGCGGCTGGCAGGAGATTCCCTTCGACCGGACGGCCTGAGTGCGGATTGCGGTCGTCGGTCTCGGCGCGGTCGGAGCGAGAGCGGCGCGACAGCTCACCGTGTCGCCGCAGGTGACCGAGGTGCGGCTTCACGACGGGGTCTCTGGTCGATCGGCGCAGGTAGCGGCGTCGCTGGCTGGCTCGGCACGGGGGATGTCGGAGGCGTTCCCGATGGAGCCGTGTGACGTCGTGGTGCTGGCAACGCCGGCCCCGCACGGGCCTGCTGTTCGCTCGGCGCTTGCCCTCGGAGCGCACGTCGTCAGTACGTCGGACGACCTGCGGGACGTGCGCGACGTGCTGGACCTGGGTAAGGACGCCGAGTGTTCGGACCGGACCGTGCTGGTCGGCGCCGGCTTCGCTCCTGGCCTCACCTGCTTGCTGGCGCGTTTCGCCGCGGCGGACATGGACCACGTGGACGAGGTCCACGTGGCTCGGCACGGGACCGGCGGTCCGGCGTGTGCTCGGCAGCATCACCGGGCGCTGTCGTCGACAGCCGTCATGTGGCGAGACGGGCGTTGGATGGAGCGCTCCGGCGGCTCTGGCCGAGAGCTGCTCTGGTTCCCCGAGCCGGTCGGCGCTCGCGACTGTTACCACGCGCAGCTCGTCGACCCGACGCTGTTGCTCCCGGCGTTCCCGGAGGCGCAACGCCTTTCGGCCCGTACCAGCGCAACCCGGCGTGACCGGCTCACGGCCCGGCTGCCGATGCTGCGACCACCCCATCCTGAAGGCAGGCACGGTGCGGTGCGGATCGAGGTGCGTGGTCAGCGCAATGGGGCCCGTGTCGTCGAGATCCTCGGCGCTGTCGACCGTCCAGCGGTCGCCGCCGGTGGGGTTGCTGCGCTGGCGGCGCTGGCGGCACCTACGGCGCCACGAGGCGCCTACGGGTTGGCGGACCGACGGCTCGACACGATCGCGCTGCTCACCGAGCTCTACCGGCGCGGGATCCGTGCGGCTCGCTTCGTCGGCGCCGGCGAGTAACGGTTCCGGTGGCGCCCGCTAGCTAGGCGCCACCGGCAGAGCAGCGATCAGTAGGCGCCGATGGCGGCGAGGCGCTCCTCGCGCTGGGCGGCCGCGACGGCGAGGATGTCGTCGATCTCCTCGGTGTCGAACCCGGCGAGCTCACGGAACTTCCGGGCGAGTCGGATCGCCGCTTCGCGGCCCTCGCCTCGCAGACCGCGGAAGTTGAACAGGCCGTCGACCGTGCGCTGGAACTCGAGCGCCCGCTTCTGGCGGTCGGCGTCGTTCTTGGTGACCTCGCGCAGCCAGGTCGAGCCCATCTTCACGTGGGTGACCTCGTCGGCGAGCATCCAGTCCTCGCAGAACCACAGCACCGGATCGCCGATCTCGGCAGCGAAGTCACGCATCGTGGTGAACACGTCGATCGCGAGGCCTTCGAGCGCCCGGTTCACGCCGGCGAGGCGGAACACCGGATCGGGGTGGCATGCCGCTTCGAACAGGGTGACCGCCTCGGCGTACTCGCCGATCTCGCCGCCCATGTGCTCGGCGAGCTTCAGCGAGATCTCGACGTGACGGGCCTCGTCCCAACACTGACGAGCCATATCCAGCTTCATCGCAAACGGGATCTCGTCGGTGCCGTAGTCGAACGCCGTGCGTCCGGCCCCCTCGAGGGCTTGGATCTCGCCGACGAAGATCCCGTGCATCTGGCGGCGTGCCCGATCGGCGACGTCCTCGGCCGTCGGATCCATCCGTCGCTCCTCACCGTTGGTGAGCCGCTGATCGTTGAAGCGCTCGGCCGTGGTGATCCGGTGGAAGCGCTCGTCGCGAGCGAGGTGGTCGGGCGGCAATTGGGTGCGCACGCTGGGAGTCTACGACCGCTTGGCCTGATCGTGTCACAGGAGTCACAGCAGCGGGTGGAGGCAGCCCCCGCCCGGTCGCCCGGTACCCTCCGGCGCCGTGCAGCGTCCATGGCTTCCTCCCGCCCAGGTGATCGATCTCCCGGGTCGGGGTGAGATGGTCTGTCGGGTGTACGCCGAGGGAGCCGGCCCGTGGGTGGTCCTGCTGCACGGGTGGACGGCGTCGGGTGATCTCCAGTGGTTCACCGCCTACGAGGCGTTGGCGTCCACCCACCGCTTCGTCGCCGTGGACCACCGGGGTCACGGGCGAGGGGTGCGCGATCTCCATCCGTTCCGGCTCGAAGACGCGGCCGACGACGTGGCCGGGGTGATGCGGGTGCTCGGGCTCGGTCCGTCGATCGTGACCGGTTACTCGATGGGCGGACCGATCTCGTTGCTGGTCGCTCGCCGGCATCCCGAACTGGTGAGCGGCCTGGTGCTCGCAGCGACCTCGCTCGAGTTCTCGAGCCACCGCCATCAGCGCCTGGGGTGGATCGGCCTCCCGCTGCTCGAGACGATGCTGCGCAGTCGGCTCGGGGCGCGCCTGGGGCAACGTGGGTTACGGCGGGTGTTGGCGGACGAACTCGGCGGTTACCTTCCGTGGCTCGCCACCGAAGGGCGCCGTCACGACCCGCGGGCGTTGCGCGAGGCGGGTCGGGCGATCAGCGGGTTCGACGGCCGGCCCTGGGTGGGCTCGCTCGGGGTTCCCGCCGTGTCCGTAGTGACCACACGCGACCGGCTGGTGCCGCCGGGTCGCCAGCGCGAGCTGGCCGGGATGATCGGTGCGGCGGTCGTCGAGCTCGACGGCGACCATCTCGTGCCGTGGGAGTCGCCCGCCGCGTTCAGTCGGGCGTTGGTTCGCGCGGTGGGGGCGGTCCCGGTTCGCTGAGGTCGTCGAGGCGGCGGTGGATGCGCTCGACGGCTCGGGTGAGATCGTCGAGATCGCCCGTCGTGACCACGTCCGCCAGCGCGAGCCGCACGCTGGCGAGCTCACGGGCCAGGAATTCCGTGTCGGCCTGCACCCGGGCGTTGACTTGCCGGTCGAGCTCGAGTTGGGTGCGGTCGCGTGCCTCCTGGCGGTTCTGGGCGAGCAGGATCAGCGGCGCGGCGTAGGCGGCCTGGGTGGAGAAGCCCAGGTTGAGCAAGATGAACGGGTAGGGGTCGAACCGGAGCGCGACCACGGCGACGTTCAGCGCGATCCAGACGATCACGATGATCGTCTGGATGACGAGGAAACGGGCGGTGCCGAGGTAGCGGGCGATCGCCTCGGAGAACTGTCCGAAAGCCTCGGGGTCGTAATGAACCCCGAACCGGCCCCGGTTGCGGGGGGTCGACAGGTCGGTCCGGGGCATGTCAACCCACCCCGGTGCGCCGCCGCTGACGCCAGCCGGTCGGCAGCACACGGTCGAGGACGTCGTCGACGGTGATCGCGCCGAGCAGGTGACCCGCTTGGTCGCAGACCCCGACCGACAGCAGGTTGTAGGCGGCGAGACGTTCGGCGACCTCGCGCTCGGGCATCGTGGGCGGGATCGTCGGTTCGGGCTCCAGGCAGCGTCCGAGCTCCATCGCCGGCGGTTCGCGCAACAACCGTTGGAAGTGGACGACGCCGAGGTAGGTGCCGGTCGGTGCCACGAACGGTGCCTGGGTGACGTAGACCTGCGCGGCGACCGAGACCTGCCAGCTCGGATCGCGAACCTGGGCGAGCGCCTCGGCGACGGTGGCCGTGGGCCCGAGGATGATGACCTCGGGGGTCATGAGCGAGCCGGCCGATCCCTCTGCGTAGGCCAGCAACCGGGTGACCACGTCAGCCTCCTCCGGCTCCATGGCGGCGATGATCCGGCTGCGCTGCTCGCCCGGCATCTCGGCCAACAGGTCGGTGAGGTCGTCGTACTCCATCTCGTCGAACACGGCGACGACCCGCTCGAGGTCGAGCCCTTCGATCAGCCGGAGTTGCTCGGCCTCGGGCAACTCCTCGAGGAGGTCGGCGAGCCCCTCGTCGTCGAGCATGGCGGCCAACTGGCGGCGCTGGGTGAGGGGGAGGGAGCGCAACGCTGCGGCGACGTCGCTGGGGTGCAACTCGCGCAGGCGCGCCGCTTCGGCGGCGAGCGTCGAGGTGGCGAACAACTCGGCCACCTCCTCCCAGTCGACCACCCGTTCGCTGCGGCGGCGGCGCAGCGGGTGCCGCCGGGCGAGGCGCACCCGGGCGACCTCCCAGGACAAGGTCCGCCCGGCGACCGGCCGAAGGGCGATGTCCGAGACCGCTTCCTCGCCCACCCGCCGATCGATGAGGGACGACACGAGGATCTCGCCGGCGCGCGGCTTGAACGGGTTGAGATCGAGATCCCAGGACCGGAGATGCGCGCCGTCGTTGTCGAGCGCGGCCACTCGGTTCGCGTTCACGAAGATCCGTCGGCGCTGGCTCGTGGCGACGAATCCGACGACCCGGGGCGGCTTCGCGGCCTGGCCGGGGGCGAGCACGACGTCGTCGAGCCGCCCGATCGGCGCGCCGTCCGCGTCGAGCAGGGTGAGGCGCATGACCCGGAACGCGTAGATGAGCTCAGCGGCCACGGGGGACTCCTCGGGGCGAGCACGACCGGTGCGAGGACCGCCGGACCCTAGCCGTTCCGAATGGAGAAGGTGGTCGGCCCGCTGCGCTGCTGCAATGATCGGGAGAGCCACTCGTGAGAATGGGGAACGCGATGCAGGTCGATCTCGTCGTTCGAGGGGGAACCGTGGTCGACGGCACGGGGGCGGCAGCCCGCCGGGCCGACGTAGCCGTTGCCGGCGATCGGATCGTGGCCGTCGAGCCCGGATGGGAGGGCACGGCGACGCGCACCATCGACGCCGACGGGCGTGTCGTCACCCCCGGCTTCGTGGACATCCACACCCATCTCGACGCCCAGATCGCCTGGGACCACGTGGGCACGTCGAGTTGTTGGCACGGCATCACCTCGGCCGTGCTCGGCAACTGCGGGGTCACGTTCGCTCCGGTGCGCGACGGCGGTGCGCCATTCCTCGCCGAGATGATGGAGTCGGTCGAGGACATCCCCCGCCACGCCATCCTCGAGGGCATGCCGTGGACGTGGCGGACCTACGGCGAGTACCTCGGCTGGATCGACACGCTGCCGAAGGGCTTCAACATCGGCGGCATGGTCGGGCACTGCGCCGTGCGCGTCGCGGCGATGGGCGAGCGCAGCCTCGACGAAGCCCCGGCGTCGGCCGACGACCTCGCAGCCATGTGCGAGCTCGTCGACGAAGCGATCGGCTCCGGTGCACTCGGGTTCTCGACGTCGCGCACCTTCCTGCACAAGGTGCCCGACGGCCGCCCGGTTCCGGGGACCTTCGCCGCGGTCGAAGAGTTGTACGCCATCGCCGACGTCCTCGGTCGCCACGGTCGCGGGGTGTTCGAATCGGCGTCCCGCCTCGGCGAGCGCGACACCGACGGCTACCCGAACACCCGGGCCGAGTTGGCCTGGATGGGTGAGGTGAGCCGGCGCAGCGGGCGGCCGGTGAGCTTCGGGCTCACCCAGTCGTACCGCCGACCCGACCTCTACCGGCGGGTCGTCGATTTCGCCAAGGAGGAGAACGCGCTCGGGGCCGTCGTGCGCCCCCAGACCACGGCGCGCGGGGTCGGCATCCTGTGGTCGCTCGACAATCGGACGCCGTTCGACCTGAACCCGTCGTGGCGGGCGCTGGGCGAACTGTCGCCGGCCGAGCGCCTGGCGGTGATCCGTGATCCGCAGCGTCGGTCGGCGCTCGTGGCCGAGGCCGAGACCCGGCCGCTGCCGATCGACGCAACCGGGATCTACGTGCTGGGCCCGGGTGAAGCCCGTTACGACCTCGACCCCGCTCGTTCGCTCGCGGCCGAGGCGGCTCGCCGGGGGGTGTCGGTGGCCGAGGCGTTCCTCGCCCTTGCGGATGAGACCGACGGCGCCGTGGTGCTCAACTACCCGGCGCTGAACCAGTCGCTCGACGCGGTGCAGGAGATGCTCGACGACCCGGTGGTCACCCTCGGCCTCGCCGACGCCGGCGCCCACGTCGGGCAGATCATGGACTCCTCGCAGCCCACGTTCTTCCTCACGTACTGGGTCCGGGAGCGTCAGCGGTGGACGATCGAGGAGGCGGTGCGACGTCTCACGTCCGACACCGCCGACCTGTTCGGGCTCGCCGGTCGGGGCCGGTTGGTGCCCGGTGCCTACGCCGATGTGAACGTGATCGATTTCGAGGGCCTGCACCTGCCGATCCCGGAGTACGCGCGCGACTTCCCCGGTGGCGCCGGCCGGTACGTGCAGCGGGGCGGTGGCTACGACGCCACGATCGTCAACGGCCAGGTCTTCATGGAGCACGGTGAGCACACCGGGGCCTTCGCGGGTCGCACGCTGCGCTCCGGGGCCTCGTCGTGAGCCACGTGCACCCTGATGCCCGATCGGTGAAGGGTCGGGACGTTCACGGAAAGGCCCACCGGGTCTGCGACGTGGACTGAGGCTTTGGGGCACCGCCGTCTGTGCCGTCCTCGCGACGGCGAGCGGATGCCAGGCAACGCAGTCGGCGAGTCCGGCGGCCGCGGACCCTCCCTCTGCGCCGTCCTCCTCTGCTCTTGCAGCGGGTGCGGCGGTGCCGTCTGCGCCGGTCGCGCCGTCTGGGGAGGGCGGCTCGGCCTCACCGCCGAATCCGAAGGCGGCGGCCGTGCCGGGCGCGACCCGTCTGGTTCCGGTCGGACCGCAACGCCTGCTCGACACGCGTACCGGCGGAGCGCGTGTGCCCGACGGTGGGACGGTCCGGGTGGTCATCCCGGGTTCCGGGGTGCTCGCAGCCGTCGTCACGGTGACCGTTACGGAGACGACGGGTCCGGGGTTCGTCACGGTCTGGCCGGCCGACTCGCCCCGGCCGCTCGCGTCCAACCTGAACGTCGAGCGTGCCGATCAGACATTGGCGAACGCTGCGGTCGTGCGCACCGGGAGCCAGGGCGCGCTCGAGGTGTTCGTCCAGCGTTCCCTGCACGTCGTCGTCGACCTCTCCGGGGCGTTCGTCGATGCTGCGTCCCCGGTTGCCGACGGGCGCTTCGAACCGGTCGGACCGGTGCGGGTCCTCGACACCCGTGCGGGCCGTCCCGTGGGCCGGACGGACAGCGTCGTTGTTCCGGTGGCGGCCAGGACGCCGGGCGCATCGGCCGTCGTGGTCAACGTGACGGCCACCGAGGCCCTCGCCCCCGGATTCCTTACCGTGCACCCCGACGGGGTGCAGCGTCCCTTGGCGTCCAATCTCAACGTGGAGCGGGCAGGGCAGACGGTGTCGAACCTCGCCGTGGTGCCGGTCGGTCCGACGGGTGACATCCGGGTGTTCAGCCAGAGCGGAACCCACCTCGTCGTCGACCTCCTCGGGATGTTCACGGGACCGACCGCCGCCGTCGCCGACTCCGGTCGGTTCGTGCCGGTGGCGCCGTCCCGATTCTTCGACACGCGATCCGATTTCGGCATGACGCGGCCTGTCGATTCGTGGCGCAGCGACGTGTCCGTGCCGGGCCTCCCGACGGGATCTGCGGCGGCCGTGCTGATGAACCTGACCGCGACCGAATCGACCCGTCCCGGTTTCGTGACGGCGTACCCGGCGGGAACGGCATGGCCCGGCACGTCCAACCTCAACCTCGAGCAGACGTGGCAGACGAGAGCCAACCTTGCGCTCGTGCGACTCGGCTCGACGAACGCCATCTCGTTGTACGCGCAACGATCGACGCAGCTCATCGGCGACCTCGCCGGATGGTTCACCGGGGCACCCGTGCCCGCAGAGTCCGGTGTCCCGCTCGTTGCGCCGCCACCGCCGAATGCAGCCTCGGGTGGTCCCCTCGTGCCGCTCGGCGTGGTCGGCGGACGCATTTCGCCCAAGTCGGTCGTCGCCACCGGGACCGGGCTGTTCTTCGCCCAGAACATGATGTACTCACACACGATCACGGTCTACGACCGCGACCTCCGCCTCGTGCGGACCATCTCCGACAATGTCGGCGGTCGACCCGGCGCACCCGTCGAGGCAACGGTGTCGGCCGACGGCCGCTCGATGTACGTGAGCAACTATGCGATGTACGGCCCGGGCGACGGACCCGAAGGGTTCGACGATTGCCTGCCGAGCGATCCGGTCGGTTCGAGCACCGTCTATCGGGTCGACCTGGGGTCCCTAGCCATCGATCAGGTGATCCCCGTGGGCAAGGTGCCCAAGTACCTGGCGGCCAGCCCCGACGGCCGCTGGCTCGTCGTGTCGAACTGGTGCGGCGACGACGTGAGCATCGTCGACGTGGCGCTCGGGCGCGAGGTGCGCCGCGTGCCGATCGGGCGCAATCCGCGGGGCGTCGCCATCACGGCGGACTCGAAGACGGCCTACATCGCGGCCATGGGCGCATACGTCGTGGCGGTCGTCGACTTGGAGACGGGCACGGTCACCCGCCGGTTCACGGGTCTGGGCACCCAGCCCCGGCACGCCAACCTCTCCCCCGACGGTCGATGGCTCTACGTGACGCTGGCCGGCAACAACCAGGTGGCCAAGATCGACACGGCAACGGGCGCTGTGGTCGGTCGAGCCGTCACCGGTGATACGCCCCGCAGCGCCGTGCTCACGCCGGACGGCTCGACGTTGTACGTGGTCAACTACTTCGGCTCGTCGTTCGCGCAGGTGCGGACCTCGGACATGGCCGTGACGGCCGTGATCCCGGTGTCGACCAATCCGATCGGGATCACCTATGACGCCGAGGCCCGACAGGTGTGGGTGGCCTGCTACGTCGGCCGTCTCCACGTGTTCCAGGAGCAGTAGCTCACCGGTTGGCCGGCGCCGTCTCCGGTAACGCGCCGGGTCGCCATGCCTGGTTGGCCTGACGTTGCTGCAGGGTGACGGCGAGGGCCGCGGCGGCGGTGTCGTTGCCGAGGATCTTCTGCATCACGGCAGCCGATGCGCCGCCCATGAGTTCGGCCTGCCGGTCGATCAGGAACTGTGCCGAGGCCCGCAGCTTGCGCAGTTGGCCGTTCACCTCGGGGATCACGTAGCGGGCGATCAGCTCCCAGGACCGCCAGGTGTTCTCCCGGTTGGCCCAATCGTGCGCGAAGCCGATGAGGGTGCCGAAGCCACCGGTGAGCTCGTAGAGGTCGCGGATCGCCGCGACGAGATCGTCCGGCGTGCCGATGACGGCACCACCGCCGGCGGCCCGGTCGGTCATCTGCTCGAGCAACTCCCACTTGTTCTCGACATGCACGGCATTGGGGCGCCCGAGGATCTTCACGTTGTATTCGTTGTGCCACCGCTGCAACCCGTCGGCTGCCTCGGCCCGGGCCTGTTCCCGGGTCTCGGCGATGTGGAACGACATCAGGACCCGCCACTGGGACCGGTCGGCCACGCCGCCGTGGGTGTGCGCCGCGGCCTCGGCGAAGGACCATTGGGTGGGAAGGGCCTGAAGGCCCTCGGAGGAGTTCGACGCGATCGACAACACCCCGATGGAGTGCTTGCCCGCGAGCGTCATGCCCGACGGGCTCAGCGACGAGGCGGCGGCCATCGGCAGGCGCTCCTGCAACGGCAGGATCTGCAGCTGCGCGTCGCGCAGGGTGAACCACGGCGACTCGTGGCTGACGACCTCACCGGCCAGCAGCCGCTTGATCACCCCGATCGCCTCGTCCTGGCGGTCGCGCTGGGTGGCCGGGTCGATGCCGAGCATCCAGGCGTCGGAGGGCAGCGCGCCCGGCCCGGTGCCGAGGATGACCCGGCCGCGTGTCTGGTGGTCGAGTTGCACCATCCGCTGCGCCACGTTGAACGGGTGGTGGTACGGCAGCGAGACCACCCCGGTGCCAAGGCGGATGTGATGCGCGCGTTCGCCGGCGGCGGCGAGGAACAACTCCGGCGAGCCGATCATCTCCCAGCCCGAGGAGTGATGCTCCCCGCACCAGAACTCGTCGAAGCCCAGAGCGTCGAGATGAGCGACGAAGTCGAGGTCGCGCCGCAGCAGCAACGTCGGCGACTCGCCGAGCGGATGGTGGGGGGCGAGGAAGGAACCGAAGCCGAGCCGCATTCCCGAACGCTACGACGCCGGTCGAACCGGCCCCAACCGGGCACGGGCCCCCGGCCCGGCCGGAGGGTTAGGTTGCCCGCATGGAGCAACTCGCAGGACGGACGGCGGTCGTGACGGGCGCAGCGAGCGGGATCGGGTTGGCCCTGGCCACGCGCTTTGCCGCGGAGGGGATGTCGGTGGTGCTCGCCGACGTCGAGCCGGGCCCGCTCGATGCTGCCGTGGCGTCGCTGGCGGCGGGTGGCGCCACGGTGATGGGGCGCGTGGTCGACGTGCGATCGGCCGAGGCGGTGCAGGCGCTGGCCGATGCGACGATCGAGCGCTTCGGGCGGGTGCACGTGTTGTGCAACAACGCCGGCATCGGTGGTGGCGGCCTGCTCGCCTCCACCACGCTCAACGACTGGCGCTGGGTGATCGAGGTGAACCTTTGGGGGGTGGTGCACGGCGTCCACGCGTTCTTGCCCCACCTGACGGCTCACGGTGAACCAGCCCACATCGTCAACACCGCATCACTGGCAGGCCTGGCCGGTTCGGCTGGGATCGGGCCGTACTGCGCGTCGAAATTCGCCGTGGTGGGGTTGTCGGAGTCGCTTGCGGTCGAACTGCACCAGGCCGGGTCGCCGGTGCACGTCTCGGTGCTGTGCCCCGGTTGGGTGCGAACCAACATCCTCACCAGCCAGCGCAACCGACCCGCCGAACTGCGCAACGAGCGGCGCAAGGGCGGCGAGGCCACCGCTCGCAACGACACGCTGAAGGACATCTTCGCCACGATCGCACTCGACCCGGCGGAGGTGGCGGGGATGGTCGTCGACGGGATCCGCACGGAGCGGTTCTGGATCGTCACCCACCCCGACATGCTCGGAGCGATCGAAGCCCGGAACGCCTCGATCGCCACGGGGTTCCTTCCCCTCGGGAGCATGATGCCGTAGCCCTCGGTCTACCCGGGTGCGGCCGGATAGAGTTCGGTCGCCCCTCGGGGACGTAGCTCAGTTGGCTAGAGCGTCTGCTTTGCACGCAGAAGGTCGTGGGTTCGAGTCCCATCGTCTCCACCGAACGCGAAGCCTACGGATTGGGTGGTCAGGGGACCCGCCGTCGGCAGGGCATCGGTCGGATCCGTCGTGCGGTCGCTCGTCGTAACCGACTTCTCGCAAGGTCACCGTGGTTCGAGGCACGACGCCGGGATACCGAGTGACGTGCAGGCCTCCGAGGTCGTGCCCGTCGTCCATCGCGTATCGCCGTGGTCTGCAGCCACGACCAGCACCGCCACCTCAGCCCGGCTTGGGTCCTCCGGAGCGGAGACGTTCGAGGAGCCGAGCCTCGGTCACCGGGTCGATGCCGCCTGGTCGGTCCTGCAGCATCACCAGCCGGGCGAGCGTGGCGTAGAGGTCGTCGAACCGGCGTCGGTCGGCCCTGGCGAGCTGTCGGCGCACGCGATGGCGTGTCGACCAGTCGGCGAGGACGGCGTGCTGCTCGACCGGGATCCCGTACCGGCCGGCGAGGGCCGGGATCGTGGCCAGGATCCGCCGCCGCTCCCGCTGGCGCAGCCGGATCACCATCAGCACCGTCGTCACGAAGATCGCAACGAACACGGCGATGGCGAACAGCAGCAGCCCGGCCCCGTTGCTCGACGCGACCAGTGAGCCGTTCCAGGCCGCATGCAGCGCAACGGCGGCGAGGTAGCCGGGGACGGCGGCGGCCAGCCGGGGCCGCCCACGCGAGACGGCCAGCCCGATCGCCACCCCGATCCATGCCGTGAACAACGGATGGGCGAAGGGGGTCGCGATGCCGCGCAGGACGAACGTGGCGACGAGCGAGCCGTCCCCGGCGGCCATCACGAAGTACTGCACGTTCTCGGCCGCCGCGAATCCTGCGGCTACCCAGCCGGCGTACACGAGGCCATCGACGACGCCGTCGAGCTCGCGCCGGCGGACCGCCCACCAGACCCCGAGACCTTTGGTGAACTCCTCCACCAGCGGCGCCGAGGCGACGGCCGCCACGTCCTCGCCGGCCCCGACTGCGACGAGGCTGTTGACGATCGCCGAGATCACGACGGCGACGGTCGCGCCCCACAGCAACGCGTGGATCCGCGCTCCACGTGGCTCGGGTTCGACCCGGTCGAGCCAGGCGAGGGTCGGTAACACGACGGCCAACGGCACGACGGCGAGCAGCGTCGCCACGGGCGCCAGGATCAGGGCGAGCACCTGCAGGGGGATGGCGAGGACGGCGGCGACGAGCACCGGCGGGCTCAGCCACGCCGGCAGCCGGGGTCGCCGGGGGGTTGCAGGACCACCCGGCCCCGGTCCACCGCCGACGTGGGGGGTCCACGATCGACCGTCCCACCACCGCCATGCCGCTTGGTGCCACGGGTCGGGGTACCAACCGGCAGGTGTTCCGCTCGGCACCGGGGGCGGCAACGGGGTGCTCACCGCGCTGATCGTAGGGTCGTGGCACTCTCTACGATGCCGTACCACAAGCGGTCGAGGAGCGACGATGAACTGCGAACGGTGCGGTCAGGCCAACGAGCCGGGCACGGTGTTCTGCCGCAACCCGTCGTGCAACGCCTACCTCGATTGGTCGTCGGCGCCCACCGCGGTCAACCCACAGGTTCCGCCGACGGCTCCCCTGCCGGCCATGCCCCCGCTCGGCGGGCCGTCGATCCCGCCGCCGCCACCGATCACTCGGGCCACGAGCGTCGTGCCGCCTCCGCCCGTCACCGGCCCGACGCCGACGGTGCCTCGGGACCGCGGCGGGATCACCACCGTGCTCACCCCGAGCGAGCTCGTGGTGCAGCCGGGTTCGGTGGTGCTGGCCACGCTCCGGGTGCGCAACACCGGCACGATCGTCGACAACGTGTCGGTCACCGTGCCGGATCTGCCATTGGACTGGGTGACGATCGAGCCGCCGGCGCTCAACCTCTACGTCGACGACGACGCCGAGGTCCACGTCCGCGTCGCACCGCCTCGGTTGCCCTCGACGGCTCCGGGACGACGGACGTTCAACGTGGTTGCGTCCTCCAGCCTCGACGCCTCGGTGCGCGCCACGCAGTCCGGTGCACTCGAGGTCGGGCGTTTCGACGATCTCGTCGCCCAGCTGACCCCGCCGGAGTCCGAGGGCAAGAAGCTCGGTGAGCATCGTCTGCTCCTCGCCAACCGCGGCAACGTCGCCCGGAACGTGGCGATCTCGGCCACGGATCGATCCGAGCAGGTGCGCTTCGGTCTCCCGCCGACGGTCGAGCTCGCGCCCGGCGCCGACCTGACCGTGCCGCTGCAGGCGTTACCGCGACGACGTCTCTGGATCGGCCAGCCGAAGCGTCACACGTTCTCCGTCGAGGTCGACGGCAAGCCCCAGGCGCACACCCAGGGCACGTACACCCAGATCGCCCGGCTGCCCAAGTGGCTGCTGCCGGTCGCCGCCGCCGTGCTGGCCATCCTGCTTGCGCTCGGTGTCCCACTGCTGCTGCGCCAGCTGAGCAAGAGCGATGCCAGCGAGCCCGTCGCCGTGCCGAATCTCAGCGGGCTCACCCTCGACCAGGCCCAGGGACAGCTGACCGCACTGAAGCTCCGGGTCGAGGCCGCTGCCGACCGCGTCCCGGATCAACCCGAGGGGCGGGTGGTGCGCCAGGAGCCGGCCGCGGCGGAGAAGGTGAAGCCGGACTCGACGGTGAAGGTGTTCCTCGGTGCGGGGACGGTCGCCGTCGTGGTCCCCGCCCTCGAGGGCCTCGATTTCGCGAATGCGCAGGCGACTCTGGCCAGCAAGGGTCTCGTGGCCGAGAAGGACGTTCGCACCGTGGAGGCCGCCGTGCCCGACCGGGTGGTCGAGGTATCGCCGGCGGCCGGACAGTCCGTGGCCAAGGGCGCGACGGTGAAGCTGGTCATGTCGGTGGCGCCCGGCAAGCTGCCGATGCCCTATCTGCTGGGCATGAAGCCCGAGGAGGCGTCGGCCTTCCTCACCCAGCAGGGGTTCCAGAAGGTCGAGGTCGCGCCGTCGAAGGTGCAGAGCACCGAGTTCGCCGCCAACTCGGTGGCGCAGACGATCCCGGCTGCCGGGACCGACTTCGAGAAGAACAAGGCGGTGACGCTGGTGTTGTCGTCCGGCCCGCCGCTCAAGGACATCCCATCGGTCATCGGCGCCGCGCCCGACGCAGCGATGGCGGACCTGAAAGCGGCAGGGTTCGCCGTGTTGTCGAGCACCAAGACCGTCGACGTGACCGGGGACAACGCCAAGCTCGGCAAGGTCGTCGACGTCGTCGCCACCGGCCTCCCGGCCAAGTCCACCAGGGCTCCTCTCGGCACCACGCTGCAGTTGGTGGTCGGGATCGGCACGAAGAAGGTGGCCGTGCCGGCCGTGGCGAACAAGACCGAGGCCGAGGCCACGGCGGCCATCCAAGCGGTCGGTTTGTCCGTGACGACGAAGAAGGAACCGAGCAAGACGGTCGCAGCAGGGCGCGTCGTATCGGTGTCGCCCGGTGCGGGGACATCCCAGTCGGAGGGCTCGGCGGTTGAGGTGACCGTCTCCAGCGGTCCTCCGGTGCCGGTACCGAACCTGGTCGGGAAAACGATCGCGCAGGCCAAGGCCGCGCTCACGGCGGTCAACCTGAAGGCGACCGTCTCGTCGTGGTGCAAGGACACCGACACCGTGACCTCCCAGACGCCCACGCCGACCACGTCCGGCTCGACCGGTGGCGGGCCGACTACGACGGTGGTCACCGAGGTGGCCCGGGACTCCGCGGTCGGGATCAGCTGCAAGTCGTTTTTCATCACGCCGGATATCGTGCTGAAGAACCCGGTCGACATCAGCAAGATCGTCGTGGCCACCACCGTCAAGACCTGACGTCGCACGGACCGGTTGCCCGAACGGGCACCGGTGCCTTCCCCTGTGCCCGTCCCCCGAACCGTTGTCGTGAACCCGATGGGCCGCGAGCCTGCCCGGAGTCTCGTGTCCTCGTGGGGGGTTCATGCCTACCTATCTCTCGCCCGGTGTGTACGTGGAGGAAAAGCCGTCCGGCTCGGCGCCCATCGAGGGCGTCGGCACGGCGGTGGCGGCCTTCGTCGGCCTTGCCGCCCGGGGCCCGGCCAACACCCCCACCCTGGTGTCGAACTGGAAGCAGTTCGTCGACACCTTCGGTGACTTCACCGGTGACGGCTACCTGGCCCACGCCGTCTACGGCTACTTCCTCAACGGTGGCGGCAACTGCTTCGTGGTCCGGGTCGGAGCGGGTGGTGCCGCCCCGAATGCTCAGGGGATCCTCGGTGCGCTCGGCGACGGGAGCAAGGCCCGCTACTCGGTGCGGGCGCTGGAGGCCGGTCCCACCGGCGACGGCCTGAGCGTCGAGGTCACCGATGCGAGCGAGGGGGGCGAGGAGGCCTTCAAGCTCGTGGTCAAGCGCGACGGCCGCGTCGTGGAGGAGCACGACAACCTCACCAGCGGTCGGGGCAAGCAGAGCGCGGTCACCGTGCTGAAGAGCGCGAGCCAGCTGATCGAGCTCGCGGAGGTGGCCGGTGCACCCGCCGTCCGGCCGGCCAACGGCACCGTCGCCCTTGCCGGGGGTGCGGCCTCGGCCACCCCGGCCAAGCTCGATCCGTCGGACTACATCGGCGACGCGGCGGACCGCACCGGCTTCGGTGGCCTCGAGGCGATCGACGAGATCACGATGGTGTGCGTCCCCGACGTGATGGCGGCCTACCAGAAGGGTCTGCTCACGCTCGAAGGGGTCAAGGCCGTGCAGTTGGCGATGATCGCCCACTGCGAGCTGATGGGCGACCGGGTGGCGGTCCTCGACCCGCCGCCCGATCTGAACCCGCAGAAGGTCGCCAACTGGCGCACCGACGTCGCCGGGTACGACTCGAAGTACGCCGCGCTCTACTGGCCCTGGATCAAGGTGTACGACCCGGCCGTGAACGCCAACGTCTTCGTGCCGCCGTCGGGCCACGTGGCCGGGATCTGGGGTCGCAACGACGACACCCGGGGCGTGCACAAGGCGCCGGCCAACGAGGTGGTGCGCGGTGTGGTCGACCTCGCCTGCAGCCTTACGTCGCGCGAGCAGGAACTGTTGAACCCGATCGGGGTGAACTGCATCCGGTCGTTCCCCGGTCGGGGGATCCGGGTGTGGGGTGCGCGCACGCTGTCGAGCGATCCCGAGTGGCGCTACCTGAACGTGCGGCGCTTGTTCAACTACCTCGAGGAGTCGATCCTCAACGGCACCCAGTGGGTGGTGTTCGAGCCGAACGACGATGCGCTGTGGGCCCGGGTACGGCGCACCATCTCGGCGTTCCTCACCAATGAGTGGCGCAAGGGCGCGTTGTTCGGTCTCACGCCCGACGAGGCCTTCTTCGTGAAGTGCGACCGGGAGACGAACCCGCCGGAGTCGGTCGACCTCGGCCAGCTCATCTGCGAGATCGGCGTGGCGCCGGTCAAGCCGGCGGAGTTCGTGATCTTCCGCCTGTCCCAGTTCTCCGGCGGCGCTGCGCTCGCCGAGTGACGCCGATACACGCCCACAACGACTTCGAGGTGATCAATCATGGCGCTCCCTGATCTCGACGGCGCCGTCGGCCACTCCTTCGGTCTGGAGATCGACGGCATCGTGATCAAGCACATCCAGGAGGTGAGCGGCCTCAAGATCGAGCAGGACACGATCGAGATGAAGGCCAACTCGCCCGACGGCAAGTTCATCAACAAGAAGCTCCCCGGCCGACCCAAGGCCGGCGAGGTCACGCTCACCCGGGCCCTCACGTCCGACAGCAGCTTCGAGAAGTGGATCAAGGCCGCCCACTTCGGGAAGATGAACGACGCCCGCAAGGGCGGATCGATCATCGTGTACGACTACGAGGGCGTGGCGATCAAGCGGTACAAGCTGACGGCTGCTTGGCCCAAGAGCCTCGAGCTCGGCACGCTGAAGGCCGGCGACACCAGCGTGGTCACCGAGAAGCTCGTGATCACGTACGAAGCCCTGCAGCCCGAGTGATGCGGCGGTCCTTCGCGTCTGCGTCCGGTGGTGCCGACGGGCCCGAGGAGGGTTCGCCGACGGCACCGGCGCCGCGCGAGGAGCCTTACGAGCTGCGTACGGAGTTCACGTTCGTGCTGCCGCGCGGGTACGTGGACAGCGGCGGGCGCCTCCACCGGGACGGGGTGATGCGTCTGGCCACCGCCCGCGACGAGTTGGTGCCCCTGCTCGACGACCGGGTCCGCGAGAATCCCGCCTATCTGACCGTCGTGTTGCTCGCCCGGGTCATCGAACGGCTCGGGACCATCACCGACGTCCACGCCGGGACGATCGAAGGGCTCTTCGCCACCGATCTGGCCTTCCTGCAGGACCTGTACCGCCGCATCAACACCGAGGGCCACACGCGGGCCCGGGTGGTCTGCCCCGCCTGCAAGCACGAGTTGACGGTCGACCTGGCCGGTGGTCGCCTGGGGGAACCGTGAGGAACGCCTCGGACCGGCTCTACCGGGAAGCGGCGTTCCTCGCCTTCCACTACCACTGGCCGCTCGACGACATCCTCGACCTCGAACACCCGCTGCGGCGCCGGTTCGTGGCCGAGGCGGAGCGACTCGCCCAAGGTCGTTGAGCCATGGGCCTGTTCGACTGGTTGCGGGCGCGCACCGGCGCCGCGGACGGCGCCTCGCCGGCCGCGGAGCAGCCGGACCAGGATCGGTCGCCCGACGACACGCACGGGGGCTCGCCGCTCGGCGGTGCCGTGCGAGCCGACTGGACGACCCTGCCGGCCATGCCGGCGGTGGTGTCACCGATCGAGCCGGTGGTCGACCGGCGATTCGACCGGTCCTTGGCCTCGTGGCAGTCGCCGCTGGTGTTGCGCCAACTCGATCACGCCGTGTCGAGCGACGCCCCGGCCGGTCTCGTGCTCGCCCGGGCGCATCGCGATGCCGAGGCACGCGTCGCGCAGGGGCGAAACGTGGGTCAGAGCGCTGCACCTGGGCCGTCGGCAGGACCGCCCGTCCAGCGCGTGGTTGCGCTGGACGGCCCTCGTCGTCCTGCGCCGGTCGTCGCCGTGCCGAGTCGTTCCGTGCCGGTGACGGCCGTGCGCGAACCGACGCCGGCCGAGCCGTCGCCGGTGTCAGCAGAACCCGCCACGGTGCCCGACGCAGCGTCCCTTGGGCTGCAAGGGCCGGCGTCCGCTTGGGCTGATCGTCTCGACTTCCGTGACGACCTGGCGGTGTCGACGGGGTCCGTGGTGTCGCCGCCGGCCGAGCCGGCTCCGGCTCGGGCGTCGGAGGGCCCGACGCCGTCGGTACAGCGCCGCGCCGTGACCGAAGCGTCGGCCGACGGCTCGGCCTTGCTCCCCGTCGAGCTACCGGTCGATCCGCTGGGCGACGGATCAGGCGAACCGGCGCCGCTCGTCGGGGCCGGTGATGACCCCGCGGCGGTGGCGCCGCTCGTCGGGGCCGGTCGCGCATCAGGTGATGCGCCGGAGCACGGGTCGGGTGATGCCGGCGCCCCGCCTCGCGTGGGTCCGGTCGAGTCGCCCGCTCCGGCGGCACGTCGCCCCGGCCTGGGCGGACCGGTCGTGAGTCGTGCCGCCGACGGATCGTCGGGCAGCGGGGGATCGTCGGGTCCGGCGCAGGACCCGGCGCCGATCCCGGGCTCGCTGATCGGCGCCGGTGCTGCGGGGCCTGCGTCGGGTTCGGACGCGACCTCGGTTGCACCGGTGCTCGGTGCTGGGTCGTTGCCGGTCCGGTCGGGGTCTGGTGGTTCGTCGACGGCGGGGCCCGACCTAAGCGGTGCCGGGCCGGTGGTGCAGCGACGTACCGAGGGGGCGGCGGGTGTTCCGACGCGTCGGGTCGGTCTCGGCGCACCGTTGCCATCGGTACCCCCGGCACCTGGGACACCGACACCTGGGACACCGACCGCCCGAGGCGTTGCGGATCTTGCCGGCGCAGTGGAGGAACCGGGGACGTCGGTCGTGTCCGGGCCGGCAATCGAGTCCGGGCCGGCAATCGTGTCCGGCGAGCCGGGCACGACGGCCGAATCGGCGACCGTCGCCCCGCTGCTCGGTGACCGTCGGCCGCAGGCGCCCGCAGGGGCGGGCTCGCCACTCTCCGGCGCAATATTCGACGGGCCCACCGAGGGGACGAGCCCGGTCGCAGCCCCGCTGCCCGTCCAGCGCCACGCGATGCCGGAGGCGGACCCGGCGGCGTCGAGCGCCGATGCCGTGCTCGACGCGATCGAGCCGGCAGGGCAGTTGCAGCGCATGGCGAGCGATGGTCCGCCGACGGCGGCGTTGCTCGGCGACCGGCCGGTGGCATCGAGCGTGCGGCCCGTGCCGGCTGCCGATGGCGTGGCACCCGCGGCGGCGTCCTCGGGCGCCATGTCCAGTTCGCTTGGAGGTGCGTCGCCGACCTCGACGCCAGACCGACCGTCCGTGCAGCGTGCCGTCCTGTCCGGCGCGCCGGTCGCACGCGCAAACGCAGCCTCGCTCGACTGGCGAGGCGGGTCGACGCCTGCGGCGCCCGATTCCGGGTCGTGGGTCGATGCCGGTGCCGTCGCCGTGGCCTCGGGAGTGGCGCAACGTCACGCCGATGGCTCTGTCGTGTTCGACGCCCCGGCCGACGACGAACCGGTCCAGCGGGAGGCCGACGGGGGACCGGGCGGGGGTGCGGCGACGGCCGGAGGATCCGGGGCGAGCAGCGGGGCCGCCGCTGCGTCGGGAGCGGAACTCGACGAATTGGCCAAGCGCCTCTACGGGCGCATGCGGCTGCTGCTCAAGCAGGAACTGCGCCATGACCGGGAGCGGGCCGGCTCGCTGACGCGGACCCGGCGGTAGGGGGAGATCGATGGCCGACGGCGATCCGGGAATCCAGCTCTACTTCAGCGTCGAGATCGACGGCGTTGAACTCGGCGCGTTCACCCAGTGCGACGGCCTCGGGGCCGAGGTCGTGGTCGAGCAGCGCGAGGAGGGTGGCAACAACACCTTCGTCCACCAGCTCCCGGTGCGCGTGAAGTACACGAACATCAAGCTCACCCGACCGCTCGACCGTTCGAGCGCCAAGGTCGCCAAGTGGTTCTCGTCGATGGGGGGCAAGGTCACCCGCAAGACCGGTCGCATCACGGCCAAGGACGCCGAGGGTCGCGACCTGGCCTCGTGGAGTCTCACCGGGGTGATCCCGGTGCGCTGGACGGGCCCGTCGTTCAACGCGGAGTCGGCGAAGGTGGCGACCGAAACCCTGGAGTTGGCCCACCACGGGTTCGAGTACGAGGACAAGGGGTTCTGAGGCAATGGACGGCAAGCTCGCGAAGGCGTCCCTCACGTTGCACAAGCCGGCCAACGGCGGCCGGGGACTCGGCGACGAGATCGCCAAGTTCGAGTTCTCCTTCAACCCGAAGGAGTTCACCGTGCAGCGCTCGGCCGAGTGGAAAGTGAAGAACGGCAAGACGCCGTCGCCGCCGGAGTACAACGGCGCCAAGGGCGGCACCATCACCATCGAGATGTTCCTCGACCGGTCCGAGGACGGCAAGGACACCCCGGCGGTCGCCGAGGTGGCGGCGAAGCTGATGGCCGCCGTCATGCCGATCAAGGGGGGCGACCAGAACAAGCCGGTCGCGCCGTATGCCAAGTTCTCCTGGGGCGGCACCGATTACGTCCACTGCGCAACGGTGAAGACCGTTGCGGTGAAGTACACCCGGTTCGCGTCGTCGGGTCAGGCGATTCGCGCCGTGGTGACCCTCACCCTCGAGGAGGTGCTGGCCGTCGTTCCGCCGCGCCAGAACCCCACCTCGGGGGCGATCGAGGCGATGGCCCTGCATCAGCTCGACGGTGGCGAACGGCTCGCCCATGTCGCCACCCGACTGCTCGGCACCCCGACCCGATGGCGGGAGATCGCCCGGGCCAACGACATCGACGATCCGTTGCGCGTCCGGCCCGGCCGCCGCCTCGTCGTGCCCTCGGGGAGCTGAGCGGTGCCCGCGCAACCGTCCAACAACCTCGCGATCAGCGTGGGCGGTTCGCGCGTCGACGGCGTCGACATCGTCGAGGTGGAAGTCGAGGACCACCTCCACCTGCCGGATTCGTTCTCGATCACGCTCAAGGATCCGGCGCGCAACGCCGTCGAGCGCATGGGGGCTCGTATCGGGGCGAAGCTCAAGGTGGTGGTGATCAACGACGCGCATCCCGCCGGCGAGCCGCTCATCGAAGGGGAGATCACGGCGCTGGAGGCCGAGATCCACGCCGGGACCAGCTACACGGTCGTGCGGGGCTACGACGAGTCCCACCGGTTGTTCCACGGCCGCATCACGGAGAGCTACGTCAACGTCACCTATGCCGACATCGCTCGGAAGGTGGCCGACCGGCACCATCTCCGGTCGGGCGACATCGTGGCGACCAACTCGACCCACCCGCATGTCACGCAGGCCAGTGAGAACGATTGGGAGTTCCTTCGTCGCCTGGCCCGGGAGGTCGGCAACGAGGTGCTCGTGAGCGACGGCCGCCTCCATTTCCGACCCCCGTCGACGTCGCAGGGGGCACCCGGGCAGGCCGACCTCTCGAGCCAGGATCCGCTCACGCTGACGGTGGGCGGCAACCTGGTCGAGCTTCGGGCCGCGGTGACCGCGGCCGAACAGGTCGAGCAGGTCGAGGTACGGGGATGGGACCCGCTCGACAAGCGGGCGATCACGGCGACGGCGCCGGCCCGCACCGTCACGATCGCCAACGGCCACACGCCGGCCGAACTCGCGGGCCTGTTCAAGGGCCCGCCCCTGGTCGCCGTCGATCCGCCGATCCGCAACGCAGGGGCCGCCGACGCGGCCGCGCGGGCGCTCGCCGAGCACGTGGCGGCGAGCTTCGCCGAGATCGACGGGATCGCGCACGGCGATCCCAAGTTGCGGGCCGGTGCGGCAGTGCGACTGGCGCTCGCCGGCGCGCCCTTCGACGGCACGTACGTGCTGACCTCCACCACGCACCGGTACGACCCGACCGAGGGGTATCGGACGCTGTTCACCGTGTCGGGCCGGGAGGCCCGCTCGCTGCTCGGGCTCACCGGCGGGGGTGATGGGGGGTCGACCCGGATCGCCGGCGTCGTGCCGGCCGTCGTGGACGACGTCGACGACCCGGACCAACTCGGCCGGGTGCGCCTGCGCTTCCCGTGGCTCGCCGATCAGTTCGTGAGCGTGTGGTCCCGGGTCAGTCACGCCGGCGCAGGTGCCGACCGCGGCTGGCTGTTGCTGCCCGAGGTCGGCGACGAGGTCCTCGTCGCGTTCGAGCAGGGCGACATGAACCACCCCTACGTGCTCGGCGGGCTCTACAACGGCCAGGACAAAGCGGTGACCGGCCCGGGCCAGTTGCTCGACTCGGGCAACGGCGCGGTCAACAACCGCCTGTTCACGTCTCGCACCGGCCACCAACTCGTCTTCGTCGACGCGAGCGGCAGCGAGGGGATCGAACTGCGAACCGGCGATGGTGCGATCTCGATCCGTCTCGACCAAGCGGGCAAGAGCCTGACCGTGCAGAGCGACGGCGACGTGAAGATCTCCGCCCGGGGCGATGTGACCGTCGAGGCCACCGGCACCCTCGAGCTGTCCGGGCGATCGGTGAAGGTCAAGGCCCAATCGAACCTGGATCTCGACGGCGGTCAAGTCGCCGTCAGCGGGTCGGGCCCGGTGCGGGTGTCCGGTCAACCGATCCAGCTCAACTGAGGAGAGCACGGCCATGGCGCGCAGTCCGATCGGTGCAGGGATCGCCTTCCCGTTGCGGCTCGACCCGTCCGGGTCGCTCGCATTGGTCACCGGGGTCCAGGAGATCGAGGAGGCCATCCGGCTGATCCTGGCGACGGCACCGGGCGAGCGCCCGATGCGGCCCGAGTTCGGTTGCGGCATCCACGACTACGTGTTCGCTCCCGCCGACCGGGAGACCGCGGGGCGCCTGCGCGACGCCGTGCTTCGGGCACTCGAGCGATGGGAACCGCGCATCGACGTCCTCGACGTGACCGTGCGGGCCGACGAGACCGACGGCTCGTGCCTGTACATCGACATCCGTTACGAGATCCGCGGCTCGAACGATCCGCGCAACCTCGTGTTCCCCTTCTACGTCATCCCGCAGGAGCAGCCGTGAGCCTCCCCGCCCCGAACCTCGACGACCGAACGTTCCAGCAGCTCGTCGACGAGGCCAAGCGCATGGTGCAGCGCCGCTGGCCGGAGTGGACGGGCTGGACCGACCACAACGTGTCGGATCCCGGCGTCACGCTGATCGAGACGTTCGCGTTCATGGTGGAGCAGCTGCTCTACCGGCTCAACCGGGTCCCCGACCGCCTCTACGTGAAGTTCCTCGACCTGCTCGGCATCGAGCTGCGACCGCCCCACGCCGCGACGACAGACGTGACGTTCTGGTTGACCGCGCCGCAGTCGCGCGTGGTGACCGTCCCGGCCGGCGTCGAGGTGGCCACCGAGCGGACCGACCGGACCGAAGCGGTCGTGTTCCGCACGGTCGAGGAGCTCTCGATCGTTCCGGTCCGGCGGATCGCCATCGCCGTGCAGCCCGCCGGCGGTGCACTCGAGGACCGCACCAACGCACTGGCCACCGGTCGGGACGTGGCGCTGTTCGCCGAGCCGCCGCAACCCGGCGACGCGTGCTACGTCGGGCTGTCCGATCCGGCGCCGTCGTGTGTGCTCGACCTGCGCATCGCCGGCAGCGTCGAGGGGTTCGGCATCAACCCGCTTCGGCCGCCCCGGGTCTGGGAGGCATGGACCGCCGACGGCTGGAAGCCGTGCGAGATCGAGCGGGACACCACGGGTGGGTTCAACCGTCCCGGTGACGTGGTGTTGCACCTCCCCGCCGATCATGCGGCCTCGACCGTGTCGGGTCAGCGGGGCGGTTGGGTGCGCTGCGTGGTGGCTGCCGCCCCTCCGGGCGACAACCCGTACCGGGCCTCGCCCCGGATCACCGACCTGATGGCGTTCACCGTCGGCGGTACCACGGGCGCCCGGCACGCCACCGAGGTGCTCGCCGAGGTGCTCGGGAACTCCGAGGGGGCACCCGGCCAGACCTACGACCTCGAGCACCGCCCGGTGGTGTTCGGCGGCGAACCCGAGGTGATCGAGGCCATGCAGGACCTCGAGCAGGCCGACGGCACCACGGCGGCCGTGGTGCACGAGTGGCGCCGGGTGGACGACTTCGTCGATGCCGGTCCGACCGATCGCGTGTTCCGGATCGACGCCACCGCAGGGCGGATCGTGTTCGGACCGGCGGTGCGCGAGCCCGAGGGTGCGCTGCGCCAGTACGGCGCGGTCCCCCCGGCCGGCAGCGTGTTGCGGGTGCGCCGCTACCTGCACGGCGGCGGCCGGGTCGGCAACGTCCTGCCGGGAACCCTGCGGGTGCTGAAGGCCTCCGTGCCCTCGGTGGCACGCGTGGAGAACCGGCGGGCGGCGACCGGCGGGGTCGACGGCGAGACGGTCGACGCGGCGAAGGCACGCGCCCCGCTTGCGTTCCGCACGCGGGACCGGGCGGTCACGGCCGAGGACTACGAGTACCTTGCGCTGCAGGCGTCTCGGAACCTGGCCCGGGCCCACTGCTTCACGCCAGCGGCCGAGCCGGGCGTCGTCCGGTTGCTCGTGGTGCCCCACGTGCCCGAGCAGCCCAGCCCGGAGCAACTCCAACCCGACGCCGACACCTTGGGCCGAGTGGCCGCCGAGCTGGATCTGCGCCGGGTCCTCGGCGCCCGTGTGGTGATCGAGCCGCCCGTCTACCAAGGCGTGCGGATCGTCGTGTTCGTGCGGCCGTGGGCCACCGCGAACGCCGCCGACCTCGAAGCGCGCGTGGTCGCCGCCGTGCGCCGCCACCTGCACCCGGTCCACGGCGGACCCGACGGCACCGGATGGCTGCTCGGGCGGCCGGTCACCACGGGGGAACTCGTCGGCGCGGTGGCCCGCCTTCCGGGGGTGGACCAGGTGGAGGACCTCCTGCTGTTCGCCATCGACCTCGCCACCGGGCAGTACGCCCCGCAGCCCCAACCGCGCCTGGTCCCGCAAGCCAACGGGCTTCCGTACCTGGAGCGCTGCGAGGTGCGGTTGCAGGGGTCGACATGAGGGCCGGGTTCGAGGACTGGTCGCTGCCGGGGGTCGAACCCGTCCCCGGCTTCGTCGGGCGCGGCGCGGTCGGGCTCGGATCGTTGCTTCCGGCGATCTACCAGGAACTCGACGCCAACGCGATGCTTCTGTGTGACGCCCTCGACGCCGTGCTCGCCCCGGTGTGGCTGACGCTCGACAACCTCGATGCCTACCTCGATCCGGCGCTCTCGCCGCTCGACGTGCTGTCCTGGGTGGCCGGTTGGGTGGGCCTTGCGGTCGACGACAACTGGCGGCCTGAGCAGCTCCGCCGTCTCGTTGCCTCCGGCGTCGAGCTGTTCCGGTGGCGGGGGACCGCCAAGGGCGTGCGCGAGCTCGTCGAGGCGTACCTCGGCGGTCGGGTCGAGGTGCTCGACAACGGGGGGGTCGCGGTCTCGGCCCGGCCCGGGGGCGTCGCGCCGGGGACGAGCGCGCCGGGGATCCTCGTTCGGGTGGCGGCGCCGCTCATTCCCGCCGAACTCGATCGGGTCAGCCGGCTGGTACGCGCAGCGACCCCGGCCCATGTGCCCGTGCGTGTCGAGGTCGTTCCCCGGTGACGCAGCGGGCGCGGCCGACGGCGGAACCGGCACCGGCTCGCACGGCGCGCACCGCCGGCCGGTCGCCGGAGGGTGCCCCGCCGGTCCTCGATCCGGCCGCACCGGCCGACATGGCCGCAGCGATGGTGGGTCGGGTGCAGCGGCTCGCGGGCAACCAGGCCGCCGGGACGTTCGTCGCTCGGATCACCGACGAGCAGCTCGCCGCCCCGTTGGAGCGGGCGGCCGAGACCGACCGCAGCCGCTACGACCGGGCGATCACCCTCGACGACGTCGGACCCCTCAAGGACATCATGTCGTGGGGGTCGTTCAGTCAACCGGAACGGATCCGAGCGTTGTCGATGCTCTCGAACCAGGGCTGGGCCGGTCCGCTCGACGAGTCGGCGATGGAGCGGATCTGGGACAGCTTCGGCGCCGGAATCCAGGGCGTGGCCGAGGCCAATTTCGCGCTGTGGGAGGGGTGCATCGCCCGGGGCGCGGAGCTGCACTCGATCGGCGCCGTGGCGGCGCTGCGGACCCGGTTCGAGAACGACACCAAGCAGCGGGCCCGGGACTACATGGCCCGGAACCTCACGAGCGTCCACGGCGAGATCGAGGCGATGGGGTTGGAGGCGTCGGCGCCGAACGAAGCGGTCCGCAACGACCAGGACGACCGGCTCGCGTTCGTGCAGCAGATCCTCGTCGAGGTCGGCCGGGCCCAGCAGTTCGCCGCTGGGTTGCGGGAGATCCCGGTCGGCTACGACACGATTCCGAACTACAGCGACATGCCCTCGTTCGGACCCGACGAGGTGGTGTCCCGCTTCGATCCGAACACCCAACCGACCCGTGCCTCGACCGAGCCGGGGTTCTCGAGCTGGGACGCGGTGAAGACCAACTGGGACAGGGTTCAGGCGGTCCTCACGGGGTATTCGGCGATGTCGCCGACCGTGCATCTCGCCATACGTGACAACCGGGTCGATGCCCTGGCGCAGGCCAGCCCACAGCAGGCCCGCACCGAGATGGCCACCCAGCTGCGCGAGACCGAGACCAAGATCCGCGAGACCCAGCCGAAGATCGATTCCGGCGACCTCGACTGGCGGGACCTGCAGCCCATCCACGGCCAGCTCTACGCCGAGCAGGGCCGCTTCTACCGCACCATCGGCCAAGGCGTGATCGGCGACCACGAGGGGATGCAGACCCTGCTCGCCATCGGCGGCGGCGTGCTGTCGGGCGCGTTGTTCGTGGTCGCCGAGATCGCGAGCGGCGGGTTGGCCACCGTGGCGCTCGTCGGCGGCGTGGCCACCAGTGCGAGCATGGCGGCGCGCAGTTGGGAGCAGTGGGAGGACCTTGCGGTCGCAGCCCGGGCCTCGACGTCACCGGAGACGGCGCTCGTTTCACAGGGGCAGGCCGATGCGGCGCTCGTCGCAGCGATCCTCGACACGGTCTTCGCGTTCCTGGACGGCTTCCAGAGTGTGGGGCGCGGCCGCGCGTTGTTTGCCGAGCGCGGCGTCACCCGAGCGGCGCAAGAGCGCATGGGGGCCGCCGCGCTCGCCGAGATCGGGCGGGGTGCGCTTCCGCCCAACGCCGCCGAGGTGCTGGCGCGCGGGATCGGCGAGGTCGGGGTGCCCGAGGCGATGCGCCTGTCGGGGAAGAGCGCCGAGGAGTTGCTCACCGCAGTCGGGCGGGACTCGGCGGCGGGCCGGCAGGTGCTCGCCTACCAGGAGTTGCTCGCCCGCGAGGGCGTCGAGGCGGGTGCCTCCGGGGCCGGCGCGGCGGTGTCGCGCTCGGTCGGTCAGCGGGTGGCGTTGATCGCGAGCGGCAAGTTGCAGGGTGCTGCGGCCGAGGCGGCGGCGCGCGACGGGCTCGCCGCCCTCGGCCCCAAGGGCCTGCTCGACCAGGCCGGGGGATGGACGATGTTGTCGTCGGTGCTCGGCAACGAGTCCGAGACCGGCAAGGCGCTCGTGGCCTGGCGCGAAGTGCTCTACGGGGATCTCCTGAACTGGGCGCCGAACGGGCTGCGACGGGAGGGGATCGCCGAGGGTCAGCCGTTGCTCGAAGCGACCGGATCGCGCGGGTCGTTCAAGAACGACCTCGACATCTCCACCTACGGCACCTTCGCTGCCGAGAACCGTGACCGGGCGCGGCTGTTCCTGGCCGAGCGAGCCGGGACCGGGCCCGGAGGGTTGAACCGGCTGCTGAAGAACGACTTCTTTACCGACGCCGCCCGCATGCGGGCCTTCACCGAGGTGGTGCCCGATGCGCTGCGGGAGGACATCGCCCGGCGCACGGCGGCCTCGCAGCAGGTGATGGTCATGAACTCGCAGCTCCAGATGGCCCAGCAGGCCGGCGACGAGGCGGCGGTCGCTGCGCTGCGCGCCCAGATGGATGCCGCCGGGATCCCGGTGCGGCGGGTGTCGGTGATGAACGCGACGCAGGCCAACGCGCTGTCGCACGAGGTGGACGCCCTTCAGCAGCAACTCGTCGAGGCCTGCCGGTCCGGGGATACCGCCGCGCAGGCCCGGGTGGCCGAGTCGATCGTCGAGCGGCAGTCGATGATCAACGCCGCCGAGGAGGGCGGCTACTTCACCAGCGGCGGCACCCGGCGCTACGTGACCGAGCGAGGCCTGTACGAGCCACCCGGCGGGATCGGACCGCTCGGCGCACCGATGTCCGCCGTCGATCGGATGTCTTCGGTGATCGACCAGATCCCCAAGATCCGTCACGCGGTGGAGGAACTGCACCACGCCGTCAACCCGGGACAGCTTGCGGACGCGTTCCGCAGCATCGGCAAGTACGGCCGACGTATGGCGGAGGTCGGCTTCGAGGGCCCGGCCGAAGGCGTGTTCGCCGACCTGGTGACCCGATTCGAGAGCATCAAGGTGCGCGCCGATCGCGGTGTCGTGGATGCGGCGATCCGGGCCGATGCCGAAGCGGCGCTCGCCGCCGTCACCCAGCAGTCGACCAGCCTGCTCACGGCGTTGCGGCAGGAGGCGAACCTCGCCCACAGCGCCTCGGCCATCGAGGCGATGTCGGCGCAGATGGCGAACCATGCCCGCTGGCTCGCCTACCGCAGCACGATCGCCCGGGTGCTCTCGGGCGTCGGCCGGGCCGCGGTCGACGGCACGGCGTCGGAGTACGGCTCCTCGGAGTCGCCCGCGGCGCCGGAGCCGAACATGTCCGTGGCGCCGCCGTGAGGGCGATCAGACGAGCGAGAAGTACGGCCCGAACTCGGATTCCAGGCACAGCCGTCCGAGCTTGCGGTACTCGCGCACGGTGGCCTTGATCAGATCGGGCATCCCGACGTCCCGGTCGGCGGCGGCGGCCAGGAACGCGGCGGACACGGCGATGTTGCGGATGTTGCCGCCCGGGAGGTCGAACGCGCGGGCGAGGAACCCGAGGTCGACGTCGGAGCCGGTGGGCAGGCTGCGGGGGAGGTGGCGCTCCCACAGCAGGCGACGGCTCGGCTCGTCCGGGGTGGGGAAATCGACGAGGGCGTCGAGGCGGCGCAGGAATGCGTCGTCGAGGTTGGCCCGCAGGTTCGTGGTCAGGATGGCGATGCCGTCGAACCGCTCCATGCGCTGCAGGAGGTAGGCCACCTCGACGTTGGCGTAGCGATCCCGGGCGTCATGGACCTCGGAGCGCTTGCCGAAGATCGCGTCGGCTTCGTCGAACAGCAGCACGCCGTTCACCCGGTCGGCCTCCCGGAAGATCCGGTCGAGGTTCTTCTCGGTCTCGCCGATGTACTTGTCGATCACCGTCGCAAGGTCGATCACGTACAGGTCGAGGCCGAGCGCCCCGGCGACCACCTCGGCCGAGAGCGTCTTGCCGGTGCCCGAGTCGCCGGCGAACAGTGCCGTCACCCCACGGCCCTTGCCGGCCGAACGCCGCATCCCCCAGTCGCCAAGCACCCGGGTCCGATGGCGGACGCGGGCCACGATGTCGGTGAGTTGCTGTGTCACGGGCTCGGGCAGGACCAGGTCGTCGAACCCGGCGACCGGAGAGATCCGCAATGCCAGCCGCTCGAGGCCGCTCGCGTTCTGGGCCCGGGCCCCCGCTGCGAGGTGGTCGAGTGTGACCGGCTCGCCGAAGGCCGTCGCCTGCAGCTCGGCCGCGGCGCGCGCCCGGGCGGCCTGCTCGGGGGTGAGGCGGAACGGCAGGCCCGCGGCGAAGTCACCGGTGATGTCCGGCGGGTCGAGCTGCAGGGGCGGTCGGCGCGACCACACCGGGTCCCAGGCCCGGTGTCCGATCAGCACGGTGTCGACCTCGGCGTCGGCGAGCTGCCGGGCCGCCGCGGCGTCACGCTCGGACAGTGCCTCGATCGGCCCGGCCACCAGCACCGCTCCGTCGAGCCGGGCGGCGCGCACGAGCGACTGGGTCACTGCGGCGACGTCGGCACCGGGGGCGAGACGGTCGAGATCGACAACGAGCGCCTCCCGGCCGGCGGCGTGGACGCCGCGCACGGCGAACGACAGCGTCGCCGCCCCGAGCCGGTCGCGCACGTAGACGAGCGGGCACCCGAAGCGCAGCGCGCGGGCCAAGGATTCGCCGTCGATGTCGTTCGCCGAGACGGGCCGTTCTCGCAGGGCGTCGACCACCGGGTCGGCGCCCTGGCCGGCGAGCAGGTGATCGAGCACGCAGTCCGGCACGCGCAGCGACCGCGACAGCACCGGCCGGTCGGTCTCCTCCACCACGACGAGCCCGAACCGCACGAGCGTGCCGACCGGGCCGAGCCGGGCCCGGGCCGCCGGGTCGTCGGGCCGGCCGCCGGTCAGCTCGATCGCGAGGCCGATCGTGGCCCGCCGTCGGGTGACGTCGTCGTGCAGGTAGCCGTAGGCGCGCTCGAGGCGGGGATCGAGATCCGGTGCGGCGGCGACGAGCATCAGCTCGACCTCGACCGGATCGAGCCCGAAGGCCCGGGCGGTGTCGCGCAGGTGCACGACGGCGCCATCCTGCTCGCGCTCGTCGGCCCAGCGCTCGAGGTCGTCGTCGAGGGTGGGGACGTCGGCGAGTGGCGGCCGGTCGTCGAGCAGCCGACCCGCCTGCTCGTCGCTGACGTAGAGCCCGCGGAAGCGATCGCCAGGGTCGGGATCGCCGGCGCGGCGTCGCTCGATCGCAGCGGCTACGCGGGCGCGCACACCGTCGAGCCGGCCCTGCAGGTAGCGCTCGGCGGCGTTCATCGGGGCAGTTCCGTGATCCGCACCCGTCGGCCGGGCCGCTGCGGCGGGCCGACGACGCGCTCCTCGGAGGCCAGCGGAACCCGAGGGGGCTCGCTGCGTTCGGGGGCCCAGTCGTTCGTGGCGAGATTGCGACCGGTGCTCACCACGAGCCGGGTCTCCTCGGTGACCGGCGGTCCGAACTCGTGGTCGCGCGACAGATCGAACGGCGCGATGACGACGAGATCGAGCGAGGGCTTCAACTCGCCACCGAGGGCCGACCACACGTCCGACAACGCCCGGTCCTCCGGTGGCGGGAGCCCGCAGGTGTACGGCACGGGTAGGCCGAGATCGCCCAGCGAACCCGTCAGCAGGTCGGCCGGCAGCGCCTCGTAGCGCAACAGCCCGCGCAGCATGGCGGCGAGCAGTCGGTGCTCGTCCTCGGGCCGTTGCGTCCAGGCCGTCAGCAGGTAGGACAGCTTGAACCAGCGTGGCGGGCCGACACGGGCGGTGACCAGGCCGTCGGTGCGGACGTCAACCCGGCCGACCTCGCGGCGGCGCACGTCCTCCCGGATGTCGTAGAGGTAGGCGTCGATCGTCGGCGCATTGCGCCGGCTCGACCATTCCTTCGTGGGCGCGTCGAACACGATGTCGATGTCCGTACCCCGGATGGCATCGCGGCGCAGCAGGGCTCGGATTGCGTCGTCGACCTCGTGGATCACCGTCGGCGACGGTAGGACGCCCCGTACAGGGAGGGAACGGCTACTCGTGCGCCCCTTCGGGCAGGGGCGGCTTCCCTTGCGGACGTGTCCGGCTCAGATCAGGCCCTGCCGCACGGCGTAGGCGACGGCCTGGGCCCGGTTGCGCAGCCGCAGCCGGGTCGTCACCTCGTGGATGACGCCTTTGACGGTGCGCTCGGAGAAGCACAACCGCTCGGCGATCTCGGAGGTCTCGAGCCCCTCGGCCACGAGCCGCAGGACCGTCGTCTCTCGCTCCGACAGGCCCGACAGCGACAGCCCGCGGGGTTCGAGGATCGAGCTCTGCACGGAGCTCATGTGTTCGAGCAGGCGCCCGAGCAGGTCGGGTGGCACGGCACCGTCTCCCGACGCGGCACTGCGCACGACCGCACCGAGGCGCTCGGGGGTGGCCTCCGATCGGCGCACGAACCCGCAGGCGCCCGCACCGATCCCGGCCAGCAGCGCCGCGTCGCCGAGGTTGGTGATCACGAGCACCAGCCGCATCGAGCCGTTGCGCTGCAACGCCCGAGCGGTGCGAACGGTCGGCTCGTCGACGTCGTCGGCCGCGACGATCACCACGCGGGCCGTGTCGAGGTCGGTGGCCTCGACCACGGTCGCCTCGGGGCGACCACGCAAGAGCGCCGTGACCCCGGCCTGCAGGACCGGATCATCGGCATGGACGAACACGGGGATCTTCACGACGGAACCTTCACGACGGCACTCCGTCCAGGCATCCGAACCCTCCGCAGCGGCGTCGACCAACGGCCGTCGGCATCTTGACACACCCCGGTGCGTCCACCGGCCGGGCGGGTCCGGGCTGCTGCGGGTCAGCCGGTCATCACCGTGGTGGCACTGCCCGGTGCGGTGATGGTGATCGTGCCGCCCCACTGGCACAGCAGCGTGCAGGTGGACCCGAGGGCCGGCTGGCCGCCGATCAACACCGAGGTCGACCCCGGGGTCCACGGCGCGGTGGTGACCGGGAGGCACGGTTGCGGCGTGAGCACGCCGAGCGCCGCGGAGGTGGCCGCGGCGACCTGCGGGTTGGTGAGGGTGGTGCACATGCCGAACGGAGCGACGTTGGCCATCGGCTTGTTGTCCTGCACGGTGGCGGCCGGCGCTCCGCCGGCCATCACGGGGGGACCGGTCGGCACGACGGTGAGCGTGGACGGCGCGATCCCGAAGCTGCACACGAGCGCCGCGCCGGTGGTGACCTGGATGCTCACAGCGAGCCGCCCGCCCACCAGCGTTCGAACGCCGGGATGACCGCGCTCCAGACCGGTTCGACGATGACTCCCTGCGGGGAGCGGACATAGGTGAACGCTCCGTACCCCTGCTCGGGCGGCGCCCCGGCCGACAGCAGCGTCCATCCGGCGGCGACGGCGGCTTCGGTGGTGGCCTTCACGTCGTCGACCCACACCCCGATGTGGTGCGGGCCCGGTGCGTCGGCGCCGTACCAGTAGGTGCCGGGTTGACCCTGGAGAAGCTCGAGGTGCACCGGCCCCTCGCAGGAGTAGGTGAACTTGAGCGGGGTGGTCACCAGCCCGGTCTCCGGGGTCCACACGGCCTGGTCCCGCTCCTGGAGCGCCGCCCAGGTGACGCCGAGCTGGTCGGACAGCTCGGCCATCGCGGCGCGGATGTCGGGCACTCGGATGCCGGTGTGGAAGGTGCGGGAGAAGTCGATCACCCTCGCATCATGGCGCGCCGTGACGCGGCGACGTGATGGAGGGCGATCGCCGCCGCATGGCCGACGTTGAGCGAGTCGACGCCGGCGAGCAGCGGGATGCGGATCCGGTGGTCGGCCCGTTCGAGGACCACGGGCGACAACCCGGGACCTTCGGCGCCCAGCAGCAGCGTCAGGCGGTCGGTCGGTGCTGCGATCAGCCCTTCGAGGTCGGTGTCGCCGTCGGGGCTGAGCGCGACGAGCCGATGACCGGCGGCCCGCAGGCCCCCGAGTGCGTCGGGCCACGCGTGGGCGCGCGCGACGGGCAGGTGCAGCAGGTGGCCCTGAGACACCCGCAGCGCGCGACGTGTGTACGGGTCCGCGCATCGGGGCGACAGCACGAGCGCCCCGGCACCCAGGGCGCGCGCTGCCCGGCCGATCGCGCCGAGGTTCTCGACGTCGTTGAGGTCCTCGAGCGCCACGACCGTGGCATGGGCGGCGATGTCGGCGACGGCGACCGGCGCCGGCCGTCGGGCGAGCGCAAGGACCCCGCGATGCACCGGGAATCCGGCGACGGCGTCGAGGACCGGGGCTGGCGCGACGTACAGCGGCGGGCCGTCGGGCCACTGCGCAGCGACCCGCTCCAGGCGTGCGTCGAGCACGAACCCGGACACGACCGGCACCGGGGAGCGCAACAGTTCGGCGAGGGCGACGAGGCCCTCCACGACCGCGACGCCACCGGCTGGCTCCACGCGCCGACGTGCCTCGGGGTCGCGCAACGACCGGTACGGCGCGACGCGCTCGTCGGTCGGGTCGACCACGGGTTCGATCCTCGGCGGCATCGGACCCATGGTCGCGCTTGACAGATCACGCCGCCCCCATCAGGATCGAACACATGTTCACACCCGGCGCGGCGGCGCCCGCCCTCGAGTGGCAACCGAGCCTCTTCGGCCTGATCGAACCGGACTTCGATCGAACGTTCGCAGGGATCGCCCGCATCTGGCTCGACGAGGAGTGCTGGCTCGATGTCTTGCCGCACTGGTTGTCGGGCGCCGATCACGTCTTCGCCGAGTTGGTGGCGCGCGTGTCCTGGCGCGCCCGCCGGGTTCCGATGTTCGGGCGGGTCGTCACCGAGCCACGGCTGAGTGCCTGGTGGTCCCGGACCGACGGCCCGGTCCCGTTGCCGGTGCTCGAGGGGATCCGGGTTGCGCTCGACGGGCGGTACGGCGTGCGCTTCGATTCGATCGGGTTCAACCTGTATCGCAGTGGCGCGGACAGCGTTGCCTGGCATGGGGATCGGCTGGCGTCCTGGCAGCCGGTGCCCACGGTCGCCATCGTGTCCGTCGGGTCGCCTCGGCCGTTCTCGATCCGGCCGCGCGGTGGCGGGATGTCCCACACGTTCCTGCTCGGTCGCGGCGATCTGCTCGTGATGGGCGGCCGCTGCCAGGAGCGGTGGGAGCACGCCGTGCCGAAGGTGGCGGTGGCCGATCCTCGGCTCTCGATCACGTTCCGTCACGATGCCGCACCGCCGCCGGAGGCCGTGCGGTCGATCGCGCACGATCGTCACGAAGGCACAACTGCGCTCGCGCACGAGTCCGGCACACTGCCCGTGGGGTTCGGGTCCGCCGGCACCCGACCAGCGTCCTGAGGGCCGAGGCCCGGATGCGGGTCGGGTGCCCGGTGCCGCAGTGGCGTGGCATCGTGGGGTGATGGTGCAACACGTCGTGGTCGTCGGTGCTTCTCTCGCCGGGTTGCGCGCGGCGGAAACCTTCCGCAGCGAGGGGTTCGATGGGCGTCTCACCCTCGTCGGCGCCGAGCCGCACCTCCCGTACGATCGGCCGCCGCTGTCGAAGAAGGTCCTCGCCGGTGAGTGGGATGCCGATCGAATCGCTCTGCGCAAGCCGGGCGGATACGACGAACTCGGCCTCGAGTTCCGCCTGGGCACGGCGGCGACCGGACTCGACGTCGCTCAGCGCCGGGTGGACCTCTCGGACGGATCGTCCGTGCCCTACGACGCACTCGTGATCGCCACCGGCGCCGGCTGTCGTCGGTTGCCGAACCAACCGGACCTGCCGGGCATCCACGAGTTGCGCACCCTCGACGACGCGCTCGCCCTGCGCGCCGATCTCGACGCGACCCCGCAACACGTGGTCGTGATCGGGGCCGGGTTCATCGGCGCCGAGGTTGCGGCCACGGCGCGCTCCCGGGGACTCGAGGTCACGATGGTGGAGGCGTTGCCCGTCCCGATGGCGCGCGGCCTCGGCCCGGTCCTCGGCGACGCCTGCGCCGAGATCCACCGGGACCACGGTGTGCGGCTCCGTCTGGGGGTAGGGGTCGATGCGATCGAAGGAGGCACCCGCGTCGAGCGGGTCCGCCTCGGGGACGGCACGATCCTCGATGCCGACGTCGTCGTCGTCGGCATCGGGGTCCAGCCGGCGACCGGGTGGTTGGCCGACAGCGGGCTCACCCTGCGGGACGGGGTGGTCGCCGACGAGACCCTGGCCGCGGGTCCCCCTGGGGTCTACGTCGCCGGCGATGTCGCCCGGTGGCCCAATCCCCGGTACGGCGAGGAGATGCGGGTCGAGCACTGGACCAATGCAGCGGAGCAGGGAGCGCTCGCCGCCCACAACGCGCTGACGGTCGCCGCCGGTGGCGCCGGCGTGCCCTACGACCCGGTGCCGTTCTTCTGGAGCGACCAGTACGACGCCCGGATCCAGTTCCTCGGTCGCGCGTCCGGCGACGACGACGTCGTGATCGCGATCGGCGATGTCGCCTCTCGACGGTTCGTGGCGTTGCACGGCCGGGCGGGACGCCTGCGCGGCGTGTTCGGCCTGTCGATGCCCCGGGCGCTCATGTCCTACCGCAAGCTGCTCCTAGAGGGCGCCTCCTGGGACGAAGGCCTCGCCCACGCTGCGACCCTGGCGTGAGTGCGTCGGTAGCCTGTCACCATGGTGGCGCGCCCCGATCCTGATCGGCTCGAGGCCGGGAAGCGGTTGCTCGAGGTGGCACGAGTGGTGACGAATCGGCTCGACGCCGATCTGCAAGACCAGTGCGGGATGCCTCTGGTGTGGTTCTCGGCGCTCGAAGCTCTCCGTGACGCCGGAGGTTCGCTCCGCGTGCAGGAACTCGCTGCGGCGATGGGTGTGCACAAGAGCACGGCGAGCCGGGTTCTCGATCGGCTCGTGGAGCAGGAGATGGCGCTGCGCGAAGCCGACCCGACCGACGGGCGGGGCGCATACGCGGTCATCAGTCGCGTCGGCCGGGAACGCCTCCGCCGGGCGTCAGCGGTGCACGGTCGAAGCGTGCAGCGTCATCTCGGGCGTCACTTGACGGACGGCGGCGCAGAGGGGTTGCTTGCGGCCTTGGGCAAGGTGCCCACGGCGAACGATCACGGGAGGTCGACCTCCACGACGCGGGCGTCCGCGTAAACCGCCGCCCACCGGCCCCCGGCACCGGTCACGGTGTAGGTGACAGAGGTTGCGCCGGCGGCGCGCAGGGCGGCGACGACGGCGTCGGCCCGAGCCTTGGACTGCTCGAGTGCGGCACGTTCACCCCCGCGGGTGTCGCTCCACCCGGTCACCTTGACGACGGCTCCGGCCGGGAGACGCTTGATGGCGGCCGCCAGGTCGTTGACGACGGCGGTGGCCTGCGCATCGAGGGTCACGCCATTGGGGGCCGGGAATTTCACGACCACGTCGATGCCGGGTCCGGTCGTGCTCGTCGGCCCGGCCGGTACGGTCGTCGAGGCCGCCGTCGTTGCCGTGGTCGTCGCGACCCCGGTCGTCGCGGCCGCCGTCGTCGCCGCGCCGGTCGTCGCCGCCGCCGTCGTCCCGATGCCGGTCGGGGTCGGCCCATCGGGTGGGAGCAGCACTCGATCCAGCAGGTGGACGACGCCGTTGGAGGCGGTCAGGTCGGCGGATACGACGGTGGCACCGCCGACGGTCAGGGTGTTCCCCGTGCGCGCAACCTTGAGCGGTGGCCCGTCGAGGACCGGGAGCTCGCCGGTCTTGGCGGTGACCGAGGTCCATCGTCCGGACGCGACGTGATACAGCAACACGTTGCGCAGCACCGCGGGATCGGCGAGCAGTGCGTCGAGGCGGCCGGGGGCAAGGGCGGCGAACGCGTCGTTCGTGGGAGCGAACACCGTGAGCACGCTGGCCGGATCGGCGAACACGTCGGCGAGTCCGGCGGCGCGCACGGCCTTGAACAGCGTCGAGAGCCGTGGCTCGGCCTCGAGCGTGCGGGCCAGATTGGCGGTGGCCGGAACGGTGGTCGTCCGGCCCGGGGTCGCGACCGGGGCTGTGGCGTCGGAGTCGTCGCTCCGGCTCCGTACGAACACCAGGGCGACCAGCGCGAGGACGGCGGCGATCGGGATCACCACCACCCACCACCGCCGAGGGCTCCGACCGCCCGTGGGGCGGGCCGTCGGGGTCACGGGGTCGAGGGTGAAGTCCGGGTCGGGTGAGTAGCCGGGGCCGAAGCTGAAGGCGGGCTCGCCCAGGTACTCGCCCGGCATCGCCGGCCGGCTCGTGCCTCCCGGCGCTGTCGGTCCGCGTGGTGCGGCGTCTGGGACGACCGGCGCCGGGGGAACCGTCGGGGCTGCGACCGGAGCGGCGAGCGGCCCGACACCGGGGATCACCACCGCGGCGAGCACGGTCCGGATCCACCCGAGGTCGCGGTCGTCGAGGCGACGGGGGAACTGGGCGCGTTCGCTGGCGGGCAGCAGGTCTCGCAGGAAGTTGAGGTCGCCGGCGAGGAACCGAGCCCGCAGCCAGTCGAGGTCGCCCTCTACCAGCTTCGCCTGCAGGGCTCGGGCGAACTCCGAAGACGTCCCGATCGTGGCCACGGTCACTCAGGGTAGTCAGGCAACCCGTAGTTCGGATGTCATGGAACGGTGCGGTAGAGCCCGTCGATCACGTCGGCGTAGCGTTCGGCCACCGCTCGACGTTTCAGCTTGGCGGTGGGGGTGAGGAGCCCGGCAGTCCGGTCCCAGTCCTCGGTGACGATCGCGAAGCGCCGGACCCGGCTCGGGGGCGCCAACCGTTCGTTGAGGCCGTCGATCCCGGCCGCAACGTCGGCAACCAGCGCGGGCTCCTCCACGAGGGTTGCCGTCGTTCGATCGACGAGGTCGTGCGATGCGGCCCAGTTGCGTACCGCATCCGGATCGAGCGTGACGACGGCTGCGACGAACGGGCGGCCGTTACCGACCACGACGGCCTGCCCGATGAGCGGGACCATGCGGAGCGCGGCCTCGAGCGAGGCGGGGCTGACGTGCTCGCCGACGGAGGTCACGATGAGGTCCTTCTTGCGGTCGACGATGCGCAACAGCCCGTCCGGCTCGAGGACCCCGATGTCGCCGGTGTGCAACCAGCCGTCGACGAGGGCATCGCTGGTGCGTGCCTCGTCGTGCCAGCAGCCACGGAACACGTTCGGACCACGGCAACAGACCTCCCCGTCGTCCGCGAGGCGAACCTCGCACTCCGGGATCGCCCGATCGACCGGGCCGGGCCGGGCCTCGTGCGGGGACCAGCTGATCGGTCCGGACGATTCCGACTGGCCGTAGATCTCGCTGAGCGGGATGCCGACGGCGAGGAACCACTCGTGGAGCTCCGGGGGCAGCGGCGCTGCACCGCTCACAGCCAGACGGAGGGCGTCGAGTCCGACGGCCTCGCGAAGCGGTGCGAAGGCGATGGCGTCGAGGAACGACCAGCTCGCTCGCTGTTCGTCGGTCGCCGTGCCGGACCGTTCGGCCGCTGCGATCGTCCGGGCGAGCGCGACACCCTCCTCCAACCGGGACCGGCGGTCGGGATCGAGGGCGTCGAGGATCCACCGATCACCCACAGGTAGTGACCGACCATCCGTTCTGCGATGTGTGCCATCGGGAGGTAGGAGACGACGCGCCATCCCGTGAGGTCCTCGGTGCCGAGGCATCGACGCAGTTGCTCGGCCGTGGCCACGACGTTGGCCTGGTCGAGCATGACCCCTTTCGGCAGACCCGTGGTGCCCGACGTGTAGACGAGGGTGGCGAGATCCTCGGCGCGGGTCGCGGCAGCGAGGGTCTCGAGGTCGTCGACGTGCTGATCACCGGCCAGCAGTGCGCCCGCGGACGCCGCGGGTGTGCCCGGCGCGTCGAGCACGACGACGTCGGTCAGCCGAGGCAGGTCCCCGGACCAGTCGCGAAGGCGTTCGGCGAGCCGGGGATCGTCGACGATGGCCAGGCGGGCGCCGGTGTGGCCGACGAGGGATCGAAGCTCTTCGGGGGGTCGCCGGTGCTCGTGGTGCGGTACAGGCTCACCGGTACGGCTCGGCGGAACTGCGCTGCGAGATCCAGCCAAGGGAACTCGGGCCGACTGCGAAGGGCGAACACGATGCGGTCCCCGGGTTCGATGCCCCGGGCGGCGAGCCCGGCCGAGAGTCGGGCCACGTGGCCGGCCACCTCCGTCCAGGTCCAGCGCGCCCACGAGCCGGTCGGGTCGACGGCTCGGAGGGCGACGGCGTCGGGTTGCCGGGCAACGGTGCGCAGGAACGCCCGGGGGATGGTCGTCTCGGGGGCTGCGGGGTTCCCCGGTGCGGTCACGATCACACCCTTCCATGGTGTTCGACACCTGGACAGTGCGCCGGTCGGTCGCGAGACTTTTGGCCCGCGCGTTCGCCGCCGGCCATCGACGGTCGGCGAAAGGAGTTCCTCGTGACCACCGCCGTCATCGTCGACGCCGTTCGCACCCCGATGGGGAAGCGCAACGGGAAGCTCAAGGACTGGCATCCGGTCGACCTCGCGGCCGAGACCCTGAAGGCGCTGGTCGCCCGCACGGGCATCGACCCGGCGGTGATCGACGACGTCGTCATGGGGTGCGTGATGCAGGTCGGCGAGCAGGGTGTGAACGTGGCGCGCAATGCCGTGCTGGCGGCGGGCTGGCCGGAGTCCATCCCCGGTACGACGGTCGATCGGCAGTGCGGTTCCTCCCAGCAGGCAGCGCACTTCGCCGCCCAGGGCGTGATCGCCGGTGCCTACGACGTGGTGATCGCCGCTGGCGTCGAGGTGATGTCCCGGGTGCCGATGGGCGCGTCGATGGCGGACGGGAAGTTCGGGTTGCCGTTCGGCCCGAGCATCGGGGCTCGCTATGCCGCGGTCGGGGGGTTGGTCCCGCAGGGCATCTCGGCCGAGTTGATCGCCGAGAAGTGGGGCATCACGCGCGCCGAGATGGACGCGTTCGGGCTTCGCAGCCAGCAGTTCGCCGCTCGGGCCACCGCCGAGGGACGGTTCCAGAACGAGATCATCCCGGTCCTCGGCGCGGACGGGGCGATGGTCACCGTGGATGAGGGCATCCGGGAGTCGACGATCGAGAAGCTCCAGAGCCTGAAGCCGTCCTTCCGGGAGGACGGCGGGGTTACGGCCGGCAACTCCTCGCAGATCACCGACGGCGCGTCCGCCCTGCTCATCATGAGCGAGGAAAAGGCAGCCGAGCTCGGCCTGAAGCCGCGGGCCCGGTTCGTGTCGTTCGCGCTCGCAGCCGACGATCCCCGGCTGATGCTGACGGCGCCGATCCCGGCCACGACGAAGGTGCTGGCGAAGGCCGGCATGACCATCGACCAGATCGACCTCGTCGAGATCAACGAGGCGTTCGCCTCGGTCGTGCTCGCATGGGAGAAGGAACACCACCCCGACATGAGCCGGGTCAACGTGAACGGCGGAGCGATCGCGCTCGGCCACCCGCTCGGGTGCTCCGGGGCCCGGCTGATGACCACCCTGCTGAACGAGTTGGAGCGGACCGGTGGTCGCTTCGGGCTCCAGACGATGTGCGAGGGCGGCGGCATGGCCAACGCCACGATCATCGAGCGCTGCTGAGCCATCCGGCCGGGGACCGGGCGCCGGCGCCGATCGAGCGTCGAAGACCGGTCCCCGTATCCTGACGGCGTGTTCGGCACGATCGTGGTCCTGCTGGTGGCGGCCGGTGCCTTCCTCGTCATCTGGAAGATCGGGATCGGACTCCTGCGAAGCCTGGGCACCCCGATTCCGCCGCCGCCGCCCGCAGGGGAACTACGCCGGGTGAACGTTCGCTACCGATGTTCGCTGTGCGGCACGGAGCTGCGGATGACGCTCGCCACCGATGAGGAGCCGGTGCCGCCCCGGCACTGCATGGAAGAGATGGACGTCTTCCGGATCATGGATTGACGCATCGGGAGAACGGACGCGCGTGTTGTCCACTCCCTGTGGATACCGATGGGGACAACCCCCCGCGCGGGGTCAGCGGTACTGCGTGGCGGTGATGATCCCGCCGAGGATCAGCCCGAGGCCCACCGGGAGGTACCAGTTGCTCGTGGCACCGGGGAGCAGCGTCAGGTAGTTCAGCACCAGCACGAGCGCACCCACGATCAGCAGGGTGAACATCAGGATGGGCACCCAACGGGGGCTCGGACCCTTGAGCTTGTGCGTCGGCGGGGTGTAGCGGGCGGACGCTGCGGCAGCGTGGCGGGCGTGTTCGGTGGTGCCGAGCGTGGGTCGGGCAGCCGTGGGCAACGCCCCCGGCTGGGTGCCCTTCGGCGTCACTCGACCGCCGCCTTTGCGCTTCGGAGGTGCCACGCCGAGGAGTGTAGGGGAGGGGTGGCTCGACAGGCTCGACCGGCCCTGCGACGCTGAGGCCGTGCGCGTACTCGTGGTCGACTGCTACGACTCGTTCGTCTTCAACCTCGTGCAATACCTCGGCGAGCTCGGGGTGGAGCCGATCGTGCACCGCCACGATGCGCTCGGCGTCGAGGAGGCGCTCGCCCTTGCGCCCGACGCGATCCTGCTCTCACCCGGGCCGGGTCGACCGGAGGATGCCGGCATCGTGCCGGCGCTCATTCCGGCCGCGGCCGGGATCCCGATCCTCGGGGTCTGCCTGGGGCACCAGGCGATCGGGCAGGCCTTCGGGGGTCGGGTCGTGCGGGCGCCGGCGCTGATGCACGGGAAGACCTCCCTGGTTCGTCACCGGGGCGTCGGGGTGTTCCGCGGGCTGCCCGATCCGCTCGAGGCCACCCGCTACCACTCGCTCGTCGTCGATCGGGCGAGCGTGCCCGACTGCCTCGAGATCACCGCCGAGACCGACGACGGCCTCGTCATGGGCCTGCGCCACCGGGAGCTGCCGATCGAGGGCGTGCAGTTCCACCCGGAGTCGATCCTGACCGTGGGCGGGCATCAACTGCTGCGCAACTTCCTGGCGTTGGCTGCACCGGCCTGAGCCCACGCCGGTGAGCGCGTCAGGGCGTCGGCGGCGTCGGTGGTTTCGCCTGCGTCGTCGTCGTGGTGCCGCCCGTGGTGGTCGTCGTCGGCGCCGTCGTGGTGGTGGTCGTGGTGGTCGTGGCGATCGTGGTCGTGGTCGTCGGCGGGAGCGCCTTGCCGACCGTGAGCGTGATCGTCGACCCCGGCGGCACCTTTGTGGTCTCGGGCGTGCCCTGGAGGATCACCTTGCCGGCCTGTTCGGAGCCGTTCGGCACGTCCGTCGTGGTGACCGACGCCTTGAGGCCCAACTCCTGCAGCTTGTCTCGGGCCGCCGACTCGGTGAGGCCCACGAGCTTGGGCACCTCGACGGGGGCGGGCCCGCTCGACACCACGAGGGTGACCGCCGAGCCCTTGTCGACCTCGGTTCCCACCGGTGGCTCGGTCCGGATGACCGCACCCGTCGGGACGGTCGGTGAGGCCTCCGGGGCCACCTTGGCGACGAGCCCCGCTGCCCCGAGCTGATTGCTGGCGACCGCCTGATCGAGGTTGAGCACGTTCGGGACCGTCACCTTGCCCTTGCCCACGGAGACCGTGATCGTGACTGTCGCGCCGGCCGGGACGTCGCCGGGCGCCGGATCCTGGGCGAGCACGGTGCCCGCCGGGCGGTCCGGACTCTCGGCGTCCTTGAACTGCGCCTTCAAGCCGAGGCTGGCGAGGATCTGCACCGCCTGGTCCTTGGTCGTGCCCACCAGCGAGGGCAGTGCGACCGTCTGCTTGGACGGGTTGTAGACGACCGTGACCGTGTCGTTGCGCAGCACCTGGTTCCCGCGGGCAGGGCGCTGATCCCACACCAGACCCGGCTGGACGCTGTCGGTCGCTTGCGCCTCCTCCTTGTACTGGAGGCCGGCGCGCACGATGAGGTCGCGGGCTTCGTCCCGGGTCTTCAGCCGAACGTCGGGCACCGTGATGAAGTCGCCCGGGGTCGTCTCGGTGTCGTTGAGCGCTCGCAGGAGCAGGAACGCACCGATGCCGATGAGCACCACGGCGACCAGGCCGCCCGCCACCCACCAGCCGGCGCCGCCCCGGCCGCGATCGTCGTCGACCGGTGGCCTCGAGGGGGGGACACGACCGCCGGAGGACTGACCGCCGTCGGCGGGCCGGGCCACCTGCGCGTACTGCTCTCGTTGGGCCGGGGTGGCGACCGGACGGACTGCCTGCGTGGGGGCGACCGCAGCCGGTGTCGCAATGGTCGGCGCATCGGCCGGCCGGGTGACCGGAGTCGGCGCCGTCGCGGCGGCGGCTGCACCCGCCGCCACACCCGGGCCGCCGGAGACGGGTCCGGCGCCTGCGGCCAGCACCGGTTGGCCGTCCCGGAAGCGCTGCAGGTCGGCGCGCAGGTCGTCGGCCGAGGGGTAACGGTCGGCGGGGTTCTTCGAGAGCAGCTTGGTGGTGATTGCTTCGTACGGGCGGGGCACGTTGGGCTGCACCTGCGACAGTGGCCGCGGTTGGTCGTGGACCTGGCGGTACGCAATGGCCACGGGGTTGTCGCCGGTGAAGGGCGGCCGGCCGGCGAGCATCTCGTACATCACGATGCCGAGCGAGTACAGGTCCGACCGGGGATCCGGCGTCGCACCCTGGGCTTGTTCGGGCGAGAAGTACGTGGCCGTGCCCATCACTGCGCCGGCCTGCGTGAGGTCCTGCTCCGTGGCGGAGTTCAGGGCTCGTGCGATCCCGAAGTCCGCCACCTTCACCGCCCCGGAGGTGGCGATCAGGATGTTGGCGGGCTTCACGTCGCGGTGCACCACACCCGATCGGTGGGCGAAACCGAGTGCGTTGGCCACGTCGGCCGCGACCTCGGCGGCCCGTTGGGCGCCCAGTGGGCCGTCGGCGCGCAGCAGATCGGCGAGGGTGCGACCGTTCACGTACTCCATCACGATGAAGTACGTGCCGCCCTGGCGGCCCCAGTCGTAGACGCCGACCACGTTGGGATGGTTGAGGTTCGCTGCGGACTGCGCCTCGCGGCGGAACCGCTCCACGAAACTCGGATCGGTCGCGTATTCCGGGAAGAGCACCTTGACTGCGACCGGCCGGTCGAGCAGGCGGTCCCGGGCCAGGAACACGTCGGCCATCCCGCCTCGGCCGATGCGGCTGTGGACTTCGTAGCGGTCGTTGAACACGGGGCGGTCGGCCATGGCTGTTGCGGAGGTTATCGACCCTCTGCAGTCGTTGGAGGTCGCTGCGTGGTCATGGCTGCAGGGCTCGGTCGAGCACGGCCTTTGCGATCGGCCCGGCGACTCGTCCGCCGACCGAAGCGCTCACCTCCGGTGACTCCTTGACCATCACGGCGACGGCCACGGTCGGGGCCTCGGCCGGAGCGAACGCGATGATCCAGGCGTGCGAGCGTTCGGGTTCGCCGGGCGGGTTGAGCGCCGCCGTGCCCGTCTTGGCGGCAGCCTGGACGCCGCCCTCGAGTTGCAGGCAGCACGCCGCCGTGCCGATGGTGACCACGCCAACCATCGCCTCGGTGAGGATGGCGGCCGTGGTCGGCTGCATCGCCGTGCGCCACGGCTGCGGGGAGGTGCGTTCGAGCAGGGTGCCCGCCGGCGTGCGGGTCTCGGCCACGACGTAGGGCCGCATGACGGTCCCCTTGTTGGCCACGGCCGAGGCCACCAGTGCCATCTCGAGCGGGGTCGCCTGCACCTCGTTGGCGCCGAACGACGATTGCGCGAGCACCGGATCGTTACGCTCGAAACGTTTCTCGTCGCCGAAGAACGAGCGGGCCGGATCGGGCAGGTCGATGGGCGCGGCGCTGTTGTACCCGATGGCGTCGGCCGTGGCGACCATGCCGGGGGCGCCGACGTCGAGACCCATGCGGGCGAAGGACGTGTTGCAGGAGAGGCGGAACACCGTGAAGAAGTCCCCGCCGCACAGGGTGCCCCGGTAGTTCTGGATCGGCGTGGTGGTCAGCGGTGGCACGAAGCTGCGCTCGACCGGGTAGGTGCTGTCGACGGTCACGGCACCGCGGTCGAGCCCGGCGGCCGCAGTGACCACCTTGAACGTCGAACCCGGCATGTACCGCTCCTGATAGGCGTTGGCCAGCAACGGTTTGCGCGGGTCGGCGAGCAAGGCCTTGCGGGCGGCGTCGGCGATGGCGAGATCGTGGGAGGCCAGCGGGCCGGGGTCGAACGACGGCCAACTCCACAGCGCGAGAACGGCGCCGGTGCGCGGATCGAGCACGACGACGGACCCTTCGCGTTCGCCGAGGGCGTCCCGTGCGACGGTCTGGAGTTCGGGACGCAGGGTCGTGATGACGTCGCCGACGGGCCGCGTGTCGCTGAACAGGTCGCCGAGCCCGAGCAGTTCCTGCTGGGCCGTGCGGCCGGTGAGCACGTCGTTGCGGATCCGCTCGAGCCCCGAGGAGCCGTAGACGAACGAGAACGAGCCGACGGTATGGGCGAAGAGGTCGCCGAAGGGATACACCCGTTGGAAGCCGAAGCGGTCGTCGACCGCGTCGCTGCGCGCCAGCACCGTGCGGCCGTCGGCGGCATAGATCGCCCCGCGACTGCGGTAGAAGTCCCGCACGGCCTGGCGGGTGTTGTCGGGCTCGTTGCGGTAGCGGTCGGCGTTGACGACCTGCACGACGTTCAGCTGGACGAACAGTGCGACGAAGCACGCCATCAGCCCGAGTGCGAGGCGACGCAGCGTGCGGTTCATCCCGCTTCCCCGAGGCGGCGGGCCGTCGTGTCCGACAGGCGCATCAGCAGACCGAGGATGACGTAGTTGGCCAGCAGTGACGAGCCGCCGTAGCTCACGAACGGCAGGGTGACGCCGGTGAGCGGCACGACGCGGGTGACGCCCCCGATGATGATGAACGCCTGCACGCCTACCACGGTCGTGAGCCCGGTCGCGAGCAGCTTGTCGAAGGTTCGTTCGGCGCGCACGGCGATGCGTAGCCCGGCGCCGATGAGCAGGAGATACCCGATGAGCAGGGCGCTCGCACCGAACAACCCGAGCTCCTCGCCGATGGCGGCGAAGATGAAATCGTTGTGCACCTCGGGGATCCGCCGAGGGTCGCCGAGGCCGAGGCCCGCCCCGGACAGCCCCCCGTCGGCGAGCGCATACACGGCCTGCACGATCTGGTAACCGCTGCCCTGACGGGTCGCCCACGGGTCGAGCCAGATGTCGATGCGGCGCTGCACGTGGTCGAACACCGACGCCGCAGCGGCCGCTCCGACGACGAACAGGATCCCGGCGAGCGCGAGGTAGGCGCTGCGCTCGGTGGCGACCCACAGCAGCACGGCGAACAGCGCGAAGAACAGCAGTGAGGACCCGAGGTCGCGCTGGCCGATCATCACGGTGATCGACACGACCCAGGCGGCGAGGATCGGCCCAAGGTGCCGGGGCTCGGGCAGCCACAGGGGCCCGACCCGCCACGTGCCGGTGGCCAGCAGTTCGCGTCGATCGGTGAGGTAGGCCGCGAACGACACGGCGAGCAGCACCTTGGCCACCTCACCGGGCTGGAAGCTCATCGGGCCGAGCCGGATCCAGATACGGCTGCCGTTGATGTTCGTGCCGATGATCGGCAGGAACGGCAGGCACAGCAGCCCGAGGCCGGCCGCCGCAGCGGTCCACGTGTAGCGGGCGAGATCACCAACGCGGCGGATGAGCAGCAGGGTGGCCACGTAGGCCGCGACGCCGACCGCGGTCCAGGTGGCCTGCAGCCCGGCGAGGTCGGGCCGGACCCGCGCGATGAAAACGTAGCCGATCCCGTTGAGCAGCAGCGCGATCGGCAGCAGGACCGGGTCGGCGGCGCGGGCCAGGCGGCGGGTCGCAAGGTGGGCGACCACGAGGAGCCCCAGCACGCAGAGCAGGAACGGCACCAGGTTCGGGGGGACGTCGGCGGTCCGGCCGAGGGCGACGAGCACGTAGGCGCCGCTCGTGACGAGCCCCGCCATCACCACCAGGCCGAGCTCGGTCGAGCGCCGCCCGGTGGCCGACGAGCTGCTCATGTCCCGGTGGTCACGGACCGGCCACCGTGGTGGTCGTCGCCTCGGTGGGCGCAGGGGCCACGGCGGTCGTGGTCGTCGTGGTCGTCGTAGCCGTCGTCGTGGTCGTCGTGGTCGTCGTGGCCGTCGTGGCCGCTTGGGCCGCAGGGTTGCGGGACAACGCCTCGTACCACGCATCGACGGCGGCACGATCGGTGAAGGTGATCTCGCCGTCGATGCGGTCCTGCCACGCCGGGACTAGATCGCTGCGCGAGAGCTCGAAGATGCGGACCCGGGAGGGCTGGACCCACAGCAGGCCGCCCGAGCGGCCCTGGTAGGCCTCGATGCGGCCGGTGTCGCCGAAGGTGACGTAGTAGCCCTGGCGACCGAAGTACTGCACGGCGGCGACTGCGCCGGCGAGCACGGCCACGACGGCGAAGGCGAACAGCACCGACGACGGCCTCGGCGCTCGCCGGCGCCTCTTGGGCCGAGGTGGCGCGCTCGCCCGGGCCAAGGTGTCGGCCGGGACGGGCGCAGCCGGCTCGGTCGGCGCGGCGTCGCGCAGGGTCGCCGCGGTCCGGGCATCGACCACGTCGACGATGACTACCGAGATGTTGTCCCTCCCGCCGGCGTCGTTGGCCAGGACGACCAGCTTGTCGGCAACGGCCTGTTGATCGTCGAGGCCAGCGAGCACTTGGGCGATCACGTCGTCGTCGACCTCGCCGTAGAGGCCGTCGGAACACAGCAGGAAGCGGTCGCCGACGAGCGGTTCGACCTGCCACGCGTCGACGTGCACCTCGGGCTCGATCCCGAGCGCGCGGGTCACGATGTTGCGGTGCGGGTGGGTGCGGGCCTCGGCCCGGGTGAGTGCGCCGGCGGCGACGAGTTCCTCGACGTAGCTGTGGTCGCGGCTGATCTGGACGAGCGCGCCGCCTCGAAGCACGTAGGCCCGTGAATCGCCGACGTTGACGATCACGACGCGGCCGTCGTCGGCCAGCACGAGACCGCACAGGGTCGTGCCCATACCCCGCAGGTGAGGTTCGTCCACTGCCCGCCCGAAGACCGCCCGGTTCGCGGCGGCGACTGCGGCGACGGCCGCTTCGAGCGGCGGCGGGCTCGCGGCCAGGCTCGTGCGGACGGTGTCGACGGCCAACGACGAGGCCACTTCGCCCGCAGCGTGCCCGCCCATGCCGTCGGCCACTGCGAAGACGACGCCCGTGGCGAGCACGCTGTCTTCGTTGACGCGGCGGGTCCGACCCACGTCGGTCGTCGCGCCCCAGCGCACGGTGGGGACGGTCGTGGCCACCTACTGCACCTCCAGCACGGTCGTGCCGACCTGCAGGCTGTCACCCCGGTTGAGCCGGGTGGGCGCGGCCACCCGCTCACCGTTGACGAAGGTGCCGTTGGTGGAGCCGAGGTCCTCGACGAAGGTGTCCGCCCCGTCCCGGTAGAGGCGGGCGTGGACCTGCGATGCGAACGTGTCCTCGGCGACGGGCACCTGGCAGGCGCCGGAGCGCCCGACGGTGAGCTCGTGGCCGAGTTCGAAGCTGCTGCCTCGGCGGCCATCCGGTGCGGTGATCACGACCCGGGCGACCGGCGGGGGCGCGAACGCAGCGGCGTCGGTGCCGCCGACAGCGGCGCGCACGGTGGCCCGACGATCGGCCCGCACCTCGGTCCACACCGCCCAGAGGACTCGAGCGAAAAACAGGTAGAGGAGAACGAGGAGGAGCGTTTGCAGCAGGCCGAGGAACTGCTCGGACATCGATCTCGCCGCTCAGGGTGCTTCGAAGCGGAAATGGGTGTCGCCGACGGTGATCACGTCGCCGTGGTGGAGGATCTCGGTGGCGACGACGAAGCCGTTGACTCGGGTGCCGTTGGTGGAGCCGAGATCCGCTACGACCCAGCCGTCCTCGGCGGGACGGACCTCGGCGTGCCGGCGGGACACGTTGGGCTCGGTGAGCGCGATGTCGCACTCGGCCTGGCGCCCGATGATCACCGGCCGCGTGCCGACGGGGAGCCGCGAACCGTCGGGGAGCACGAGGGCGGCGACCACCTTGCCGGCGGGGCGCTGCTCCATCCGAGCGGTGACGCTGAACCGGCCCGGGCGCAGTTCGGGGTCGACGGCGATGGCGACGGCGACCGGGCCGAGGAACGAGTACCCCTCCTCGAAGCCGTGCTCGCGGGCCGCTTCGGCGAGCTCGCGCACGAGGGCGTCGTGGATCTCGGCGAAGGCCGCCTGGTCGTCCGGGGCCAACGAGATCGTGAACGCATTGGGGACGATCGTTCGGCCCTTCACGTCGATCGATCGGCCGGCGTCCATCTCGCGCACGAGGCGCTTGCCCAGCTCGATCGGCTTGAGCTGGGAGCGGAAGGCGCGGGAGAACACGCCGTCAACCGTACGCTCCAGGCGTCGCTCGACCGAGTGCAGACCCACGGCGAGGAAGGGTATCGGCCGCCTGGTCCGGCGTGTGGTTGGGCGGGGGCGACGGGCGCGCTAGGTTTTCGCTCTCCACTCGGGCGAGTGGCGGAATGGCAGACGCGCTGGTTTCAGGTACCAGTGTCCGTAAGGACGTGGGGGTTCAACTCCCCCCTCGCCCACAACAGACCCGAAGTCATTGACGTGGCGCAGGTGACCTCACTGCGTGCACGACACGCCCGGTGCCAGACCCCTTGAGCGAGCGCCTCGTCCAAGCCGAGCGGCGCTCCGTAAGGGGGCAAGGGCAGTTGGTCCGGGGGTTGGCGACGCGCCGGGGCGTTGCTGGTCGGCGTCGGCTGGGGCGGGAGGCGTCGAGGGCATGCACGGTCGACCGCTACCGTCCCTGCTCCGACGAACCGGCAGGGGGAACTGATGATCTCGAGCGGACCGCTGGAGGACCGGATCGCCATCCGGGAGTTGGTCGAGTCGTACAACGACGCCGTGATGCGCTTCGACGCGGACGACTGGGCCGCGAACTGGGCACCCGATGGGGTGTGGTCGTTGCCGGGCCGGGGCGAGGTGCACGGGCGAGAGGCGATCAAGGCGCAGTGGTTGGGTGCGATGGGCCCGATCACCGTCGAGGGCTTCTTCGCCTCGGCCGGCGTCATCACCGTCGAGGGCGACCGCGCCAGCGCCCGGTGGTATCAGCAGGAGTTCCTCGTCCAGGGCGGCAACCGTGTGGCGATCGTCGGGGAGTACGACGACGACTACGTGAAGCTCGACGGCCGATGGTTCTTCGCCAAGCGCCGGTACAAGGTCCGCACCGCGCACTGAGGGTTCTTGCCCGCGAGCGAACTCGTACGGTCGTCACCGATGGTCGAGGTGAGCCCGCTCGAGAAGGATCACGGCGTGCCCGTCGACGAGGCGGGCCCCGGTGTCGTCGTCGGCCCACACGTCGGCGGCGACTCGGTGGCGCCCGTCGCCGTCGGTGGACACGCTCGTGACGACGCCGGAGGCGGTGAGGGTCCGGCCCCGCAGGAACGGGCTGCGGAGCCGGATCTCCACCGACTCGACCCGGCCACGGTCACCGACCCAGGTGCGCAGCATGTTCTGCACATACGAGAACGTGAGCGGGGCCATGGCGAACGCGGCAGCGAAGCCCTCGTGTCGGGCGACGTCGTCGTCCATATGGTGCAGGGCGAACTCGTCGTTGACCGCGGCGTAGCGCGACCACGTCAGGAACGAGCCCCTGCGGGACCACGGCGGGATGGGGTCGCCGGGCTGCATCAGCGGTACCGGATGACGGTGGTGCTGGACGTGCGCACGTGCTCGTCGCGCTGGTTCACCCAGCGCTCCTCCTGCGTCGTGTAGAGCATCAGGCCGAGCCGGCCCTCTCGTTCCCGATAGCCGGCCAGGTGGGTGGTGGAGCGGATGACGTCGCCCGGTCGCATCCGGGCCTCGCCGTACCGCACGGTGAGCTCGCTCAGGATGTTGGCCCGGGTCGGCGGCTCGGGCAGGCCGAGTTCGGGCTCGGGCCACGGTCGCATCGCGTTGATCGGCCGGTCGAGCGGTGGGTCGGCGGTGGCCCAGGCGAAGGGATTGAAGTCATCCGGAGCGACGACCGTTCCGAGGCCGTTTGCTGCGCACCACTCGTCGTCCCAATGCCGACGGGGCGGCTCCTCGGGCCAGTGGATGGCGATGGCCCATCGCCGGATCTCGTTGGCGCCGATCGGGAACGAGGTGAGCCAGCGGAACTCCCGGCCCACGCACGCGCGCATGTCGTCGGTCAGCAGCGACCGTGAATCCCCCATGGGCAGAGTCTGTCGCGCCCGCCGTGACGCCGCCCGTCGCGGGTCGGTGGACGCAGGTCGTGTGGCCCCTGCTCAACCTGGCCGCGTCGAGGGATGCCGGTGATGCGGGGCCGACGACCGCTCCGTCAGGCCCGGAGGCCTAGGGCTTCGCGTTGCGTAACGAACGTGTGCTCGGTGTGCTGTGGTCGTGCTTCCGGTTGATCAGGCGTTCGGGTTGTTGCGGTCGGTGGATGCTGCGGTGGTGGGTGTGGCGGATGCGGGGCGGGTGCAGGAGTGGGGTGCGGCGTTGGCGCGGGTGCGGGGGTGGTTGGACGGGTTGGATGGGTTGTTGACGTTGCGGGCGCAGTCGTTGTTCGTTGAGGGTGGGCCGATCGATGGTCGGTTGTTTCAGCGTGAGCATGGGGCGCGTTCGGATCGGGGGGCGCGGTTGGCGGTGGAGCGGGCGGTGGTGCTTGGTGAGGTGCCCGAGTTGGCGTCCGTGGTGGAGTGGGGGCGGGTTGGGGTGGCGCATGCGGATGCGGTGACGCAGGGGGTGTGGTTGGCGCGGGAGGCGGGGTTGCGCACGCCGGAGCAGTTGGAGCGGGTGGTGCGCCGGGAGGCGGAGTTGTTGTCGGTGGGTGAGGAGCCGGTGGAGCGTTTGGCGCAGCAGCGGGAGCGGTCTCGGGTGCGTCGGTGGGTGGATCGTGAGGGGATGCATCATGTGCATGCCGAGTTGGACGCGGAGCGGGGGGCGAGGGTGTTCCGGGCGCTCGATGGTGTGCTCGAGGTGGTGTTTCGTCGGGCGCATCCCGGGGTGGTGGGTCGGGCGCCGTCGGCGGGTGTCGCGAATGAGCGTTGATCGATGAGGAGAGTTTGCGGACCGGGTGGGAACAGTTGGGGACGGTGTCGGAGACGTCGTCGGGGGTGCCGTTGCCGGTTGGGGTGGTGCGTCGGATGTTGTGCGACGCGAACGTGATCCCGGTGGTGCTGGGTGGGGATGGGTGTGTGTTGGATGTGGGTTCGGGTCGCCGGTTGGCGACTCGGGAGCAGCGGCGCGCGTTACGGGCGATGTATCGGACGTGTGCGGTGCCGGGGTGCACGGTGGGGTTCGATCGATGTCAGGTCCATCATCTGGCCCCGTGGAACCGGTTTCAGCGCACGGTGCTCGCGGAGTTGTGCCCGCTGTGCAGTGAGCATCACGACCGGGTGCACCACCGCGGTTGGCAACTCGAACTCGATCAGCATCGCAACGCCACCTGGATCGCGCCGGGCGGCGAGATCGTGGCCCGCCAGGCGTTCGACCCGATCGGGCCGTGCGCCGTGCGCCGCAGCCGCCACCCCCGGGTTGATCCGATCGTCGAACACACCCGCCAACGCCTCACCCAACTCACTCGACGCGCAGAGCCCGAGGCGGCCGGGTGCTCGTGTAGCGGTCGTCCCTTCCGTTTGCGTCGTCCGGCCCCGGCCGGTGAACCTGCTCCACGGGGCCGGACACGCAGGAGGTCGACGGTGATCATCACGGGCCGAGGTGGCGATCCCGAACTGCACGAGGTGTACGGCGAGATCCGCCGCCTCGGCCTCGTCGAGCACCTCGCCGAGCTCGAAGCGTTCGGCTACACGGTGGTCGAGGGTGCGCTGAGCGGCGAGCTCACGTCGTCGTTGCGAGACACGATCGTGCGCATCGTGGAGGAGCGCTCCGGTCGCACCCTCGACGTCGAGCGCGAGACCGACTACTCGGGCATGGCCTTCCAGCCCTACCTGTTGTTCGCCGATCCGGTGTTCAAGCAGGCGGTGCTCAATCCGGCGCCGCTCGCACTGATCACGTACCTGCTCGGCCGGCACTGTGTCCTGTCGAGTCTGGGCTGTCACCTCAAGGGCCCGGGTGGCCACGGGCTCGTCCTCCATAGCGACCAGGCAAACGGTGTTCCGCAGCCGTTCCCGGCGATGTCGCTCGTCGCCAACTGCAACTACGCCCTCACGGACTACACGCTCGAAGCGGGCGCACTCGCGATGGTGCCCGGGAGCCATCGCCGTTACCGCCAGCCGACCCGCCAGGAACTGCGGCTCGACAGCCCCGAGGCGATCCCGGTCGAGGTGCCGGCGGGGTCGGCGGTGATCTGGCACGGCGCCACGTGGCACGGCTCGTATCCGCGCCAGATCCCGGGATTGCGGATCAACCTGTCGACGTTCTTCTGCCGGCCGCACCTCCTCGCCCAGGAGAACTACCGCGACCACCTCCCGCCCGGCTATCTCGACGGGGAGGACCCGCGCCTCGGCCGCCTGCTCGGTACGGACCTGGCGTACGGCTGGACCGAGGACGGACCGACGAAACCGTTTGCGCCCCAGCACTCCTGGCTGGCCTGACGACGCCGGAGCCCCGGTCCGCGCAGCCCGCCCGGCCGGTGCCCGCTCGGGCGCGCTGCGATCGGGCTCGACTACAGCCCGTAGGCGGCCGGCGCCGCCAACGTCCCGCCGATCACCTTCGCCGCACGCAGTTCGGCGAGACGGGCCGAGTCGCAGCCGGCCCGCTCGGTGAGGACCTCGTCGGTGTGCTCGTCGAACAGCGGGGCGCGCCGGCGCGTCGTGGTCGGTCGGCCATCGAGCACGAACGGCGCCCGGATGTGGCGCATCGGTCCGGTCACGGGATGGTCGACGATCTCGAATCGATCGGCGAGTCGGGGATCGACCGTCGCGTCGAGCACCTCGTTCACCACCTCGGCGGCGCCCCCGGCTCCACGTACGGCATCGACGACCTCGCCCCAGGGCCGGCCTTCGGTGGCGCGCATCGCCTCGGTGACCGCCGCCGCGCGGTGCTCGGCACCGACGACCGCGACCCAGCGGCCCTCGGCAGCAGCGACGAACCCGGAGACCGCCGCGGCCGGCTCGCGATTGCCCATCCGCCCGATGTCGCGGCCGCGTCCGGACGCGACGACGAGGCCCTCGCCGAGCTCCATCCACATCGCCTCCATGTGCGACACGTCGAGCTCGCTGCCGGCGCCGGTGCGATCACGGCGCTCGATGCCCGACAGGATCGCCAGTGCGGCGTGGACACCGGCCACCGGATCGGGCCAGTAGAGATCCGAGATGCGGGCGCCCTCGTCGTCGTAGCCGAACCGGGAACCGAAGCCACCCATGCCCTCCACGACGGTGCCGTAGCCGGCCGCATGGCTGTACGGACCCTCGCAGCCGAAGGCGGGCATCCGCGCGACCACGATTCCGGGGTTGACCGCTACCAGGTCCTCGAAGCCGATGCCGAGATCCGGCAACACCTTCGCCGTGAAGTTGCACAGCACCGCATCGGCGGACCGGGCCAACTCCAGGAACAGCGCCCGCCCCTCGGGGGCCGAGAGGTTCGCGACCACCCCGCGCTTGTTGCGGTTGACGGTGTTGTGGACGGCGCTCGCCTCGAACCACCGGTTGTCGATCTTCAACGCCGCGAGACGGTCCGGGTCGCTGTCGGCGTGGAGCCGAAGCACGCGGTAGCCCTCGAACGGGCGCATGGCCTCGAACTTCACGACGTCGACCCCGAGCGAGCCGAGCAGGTTGCCCACGAACGGCCCGGCCCACGCCGTCGTCACCTCCAGCAACCGCAACCCCTCGAGCGGCCGCCGCGTCACCGGCGTGCGATCGACGGCCAACACGGCGGCCAGCTCCGGGGAACCGTCGTCGGCGCCGGTGGTGCGCACCCGCTGATCGGCCACCGGCACCCCGACGGTGCGGAACGGCCGGACGGGCCCGGTGACCGGTCCGTCGTCGGTGTCGATCGGGCCGAGGAACCCCCGGGCGGCGAGATGCGGATCGGCGAGCGCCTCGGTCCCGGTCATCACCTTGCCGACCGTCCACGGGGTGTCGAGGGCGAGCTCGAAGATCTCCGCCTTCGTGCGCTCGGCGTACCACCCCTTGATGCGCGCCCACACCTCGTCGATGCGCGTGGCCCGCCCGAGCCGCGTGCGGTACGCGTCGTCGGTCATCCACTCGGGGATCCCGTACAGCAGGCACTGCATCTCCCAGTCGAGGTCCCGGAAGCTGCCAGGCACGACGTGGCCGTCCTTGCAGGGCAGTGCCCCGCCCGGGAACGCAGTCACCGGGAACGGCCCGGTGGGCGCCCAGCGCCGTGCGGACACCAACCCGTCGGCGAAGTGCAACTCGCAGCCGGTGATCAGCGCCGCCGTCCACGACACGTCGAGATGGCGCACCCCGGGCAGGCGCAGCGCGGCGAGCGCACCGACGGCAGCGGTGGCCCCGGCCTGGTACTGGGCCTGCCATCCGGGCAGGCGGATCGGCTCGCGGCCCGGGTTGCCCTGCACCCCGATGATCCCGCTGCGGGCCTGGGCCAACGCGTCGTGGTCGATGCCGCCCGGCTCGCCGTCGAACCCGAACGGCGAGACCGTCACGAGCAGCGACGCGCCGTCGCGCAAGGCGGCGTCCGGGGCCGACGGATCGAGCTGGGTGCGCACCCGATCGTCGAAGACGACGTCGGCCCAGCCGGGGGGAACCGCACCCAGCGATACGTTGTGCTTGCCCGCCGCGAGATGCACGTACAGCGGTGACGTGCCCGTGAGCGGCTCGTCGTCGACGCGGGTGCGCCGGGCTGGATCACCCCCGGGCGGCTCGACTTTGACCACCGTTGCGCCGAGCATCGCCAGCAGCCGGCCGGCGTACGGGCCGGCGATGCCGGAGGCGAGTTCGAGTACGTGCAGGCCGGCGAGCGGCGCTTCCCCTTCAGCCACGCCGGCCGTTGTAGCAGGCCAGGTGCCGGTGGCTCAGGTCTCGTGGTGCGTGCGCACCTCGCCGAGCTCGCCGAAGGTGGCCACCGCGGTCGTGCCCGCCGGGAAGGACGCCATCGGTCCGAGGGAACCGGTCATCACGACATCGCCTGCCTCGAGCGCGTCACCCTCCTCGGCCAGCCGGCGCGCGAGCCACAACGCCGCCCGGTACGGGTGGCCGAGGCAGGCCCGTCCGGTCCCCTGTGACACGACCACCCCGTCGACGCTGAGCTGCATGGTGACGTCACCGAGCTCGATCGCCTCGGGGCGCACCGGCCGGGTACCGAGCACGAACAGCGCGCTGGAGGCGTTGTCGGCGACGGTGTCCACGATCGAGATGTCCCAGCCGGCGATGCGCGAACCGACCACCTCGATCGCCGGCAGCACGAACTCGACGGCCCGCAGGAGCTCCGGCAGCGCGAGGTCGGGCTGGTCGAGACGCCGGCCCACGACGAGCGCCACCTCGCCTTCGACCCGGGCCTGCAACGCGCGTCCTGCTGCCACCGGTTCACCGTCGACGAGACACATGTCGGCGAACAGGGCCCCGAAATCGGGTTGGTCGACGCCGAACTGCCGCTGCACCACAGGATTGGTGAGTCCGATCTTGCGGCCGACTACGCGCCGGCCCTCGCCGATCCAGCGTTGGGTGTTGTGCCGCTGCACGGCGTAGGCACTCACGACGTCACCGGGTTCGAACTCGGTGCGGATCGGCGCGATCGGTCCGGTGGCGTACGCCGCCGCGAGGCGATCGGCGACGGCGACGATCGTGGTGTGATCGACCGGTCGGTTCGATTCGGGCGGTTGCATCGGTACACGAGCGATCACGCTGTCGGCTCTCCTGTGGGTCGAGCCCGCACTGTCCCGGCGGGGCCCTGCTGCTGTCAAGACCCTCACCGTGTCGAGACCGTCACCGGGATCAACCGCTGCGATCGGCGGCGTGCCAGACCTCGATGAGTCGGGCGACGTCGTCGCTGAAATGGTCCACCGCCTCCCAGTCGGTGAACTCGTGGTCGGCGCCGGTGTCGGTGGGGCCACCCCTGCGCCGCGCCCAACAGTTGCTGCAGGTACTGGTGAGCCTCGGCGGCATGGACCGCGTCGTCGGTGGCCGAGGCCAGGCTCACCTGGAACAGGGCGAACGGTGTGCGCCCGATGGCCTCGCCGTGGTGTGTGAGCCAGCGGGTGAGCGCCCGGCTGTGATGCCCGGCGTGGATCGAGTCGCCGACCACGACGGCATCGAAGCCGCCGGGCCCGGGCGCGTGGGCGACGTCGAGCAGTTCGACCGCGATCCGGTTCTGGCGCAGCCGCTCGGCGATCCGCTCGGCGATCTTCGCCGTCTGGCCGTCGGCCGAGTGGTAGGCGACCAGCACCCGCCGGAGGTCCGTCGCTGTGGGGTCCATGGCCGCACGTTGCCCGGCGCGCCATCGGTCGGGACAGGGCCCAATGGCCGAAGGCCTCAGTGCCCTTCGGCTCGGCTCAGCAGGGCCCGGCCGACCCGGTCGTAGACGGCGTTCGACGCCACCTGGTGCTGCACCGAGCCGTGCGCATCGCGGAAGCAGCGCTGCAGCACGTTGTGGGAGAACAGCGCTCCGGCCCCGGCGAAATGGAACAGGTGGCTGACCGCGTTTGCTGCGCTCTCGGTGGACCAGGCGAGCATGGCGGCGATCTCCTGCTGTTCGCCGGCCGTGAGTGCCCGTCCGGCGCGCAGGACGGAGTCGGCCTCGCGGAACGTGTCCGCACCGAAGGCCCGGGCTGCGCGCACGGTGAGCTGGCCCTTGCCCAGCTCGTACTGGAACGCTCCGCGGTCCGCGAGCCGGCCCTCGCCGCCGCGGGCCTTTGCGCCGGCGTAGCGGGCGAGTTCGTCGCAGAACCGCTGGCACACCCCGATCGTGAACCCGAGGTTCTCCGGAGCGACGTAGGCCTGGTAGCCGAGCAGGTACATCGGGCCACCCCGGCGCAGCCCGGCGGCGGGATCGATCACGAGCGCGTCGGGGACGAACACGTCGTCGAGCGTGACGCTGATACTGCCCGTCCCCTTCAGCGCCATGACGTTCCACTCGCCCGCGACGGTGGTCTGCTCGATCGGGACGACGACCAGGCGTGGCGCGGGGCGATCCGTGCCGGCCTCGAGCGCCGACAGCAGCGCCCAGTCGGCATGGCGGACGCCGCTTGCGTACTGCCAGGTCCCGGTGGCGACGACCCCGCCGTCGGCCCGGCGCCACCGTCCGCTCGGCGCTGCGACCGCGGCCAGGACCGGTGACGGATCGCTCCCGAACAGCAGGCGCGCGCCCTCGTCGGGCAGCTTGGCCCCGGCCATGCCTGCGGCCCCGGCGTGATTGAACCCGGTCCATCCCGCGGTGGCGTTCGCGTAGCTCAGCGCCTCGAAGTAGGCGAACTGCTCGGCGAGCCCGAGTTCGTCACCGCCGACGTCGGCGGGTGCCTTGATCATCGGGACCCGCAGCCGGCGCATCAACGCGTCGAGTGCGTCGGGCGCGTGGCCGAGCCGGTCGGCCTCGGCGGCGGTGGCCTCGAACTCGGCGTGGTGGGCCCGCACCTCGGCCACGAGCGCCTCGATCGTCCGGGCCATGGTCAGAACACCCCTTCGTAGCTGCCGCCGTCGAGTTGCAGGCTCTGCCCGCTCAGGTAGCCGGCCTGCGCCGAGCACAGGTACGCGAACGCGTCACCCAACTCCTCGGGCCGGCCCAGCCGCCCGGCCCGGATCGAGGCCACCTGTTCGGCGCGCGCCTCGTCGTAGGTGATCCCCCGACGCTGCATCACGAGGCGGGCCATCTGCTGCTGGCGGGCCGTGTCGAAGCGTTCGGGCAGGAGTTGGTTCACCGTGACGTTGTGGCGCACGACCTCCTTCGACAAACCCTTCAGCACCCCGGTCAGCGCAAGCCGGGGACCCTGCGAGAGGTGCATCATCGGGTTGGGTGATTTCACCATCGCCGACGCGATCGTCACGATCCGCCCGAAGCCGCGCTCGCACATACCGGGCACGACGCGCTGCAGGAACCGGACCGGTCCGGTGAACGCCTGGCGCAGCGCCGCGTCCAGCGCCTCGTCGTCGAGGCGTGACCACGGCATCGGGGGTGGGCCCTCGCCGTTGACGAGCACGATGTCGGGCGCCGGGCAGGCCTCGAGCAGGGCGTCGTGGACGTCGGGGGTGGCCGAGTCGCCGACGACGCCGACCGCCTCGACGCCGTGCCGCTCGCCGAGCTCGACGACCGCTCGTTCGACGTCGGCGGCGTTGCGGCCGTTAATCACGACGTGGACACCCTCCCGGGCGATCGCTTCCGCACACGCCCGGCCGAGCCCGCGGCTCGAGCCGAGCAGCACGGCGCGCCGCCCGGCGATGCCGAGATCCATCAGGGCAGCCCGAGGGCTTCGCGCGCGGCGCCGATCGCGGCGAGGTCCGACGGGGCGAAGAACGCGGGCGGTGGATCCTTGGGACCCCAGACCGAGAACCCGGCCGGGCCGTCCGCGCCCTCCCAGTCGAGCCGGCACTGGTCGCGGGCCCAGGCCTCGTCGTCGACGATCTGGTCCATGTCGGCGAAGAACTCGAACATGGTCCCGGCCGGGTCGGTGAGGTACCAGAACAGGTTCGAGCCGAGGTTGTGGCGACCGATCCCGACGACGCCGGCGTCGGCCCGTTCGGCCAGCACCGCAGTGCCCGCCTTGCCGATGGCATCGATGTCGTCCATCTCGAGCGCGTAGTGGTTGAGGTAGCTCGTCGGCGCCGGGTGGATGAGCAGGTTGTGGTGGTCGGACTCGATCCGGGAGAACGTGGCCAGGCCCTTGCGGATCCGGTCCGAGACCCGGAACCCGAGGCCGTCGAGGTAGAAGGCGTTGGCCTCGGCCAGCTTCGGCGTGCCGAGTACCACGTGCCCGACCCGGCGTGGTGCCCGAGGCCCGGGTTCGGTGACGGCATCGGCGCGAGCCCCGGCCCGCACCACGGTGCCCGGTGGGTTGACGGCACGGGCCTGACCCGGGGTGAGCGGGTGCGGCGTTGCGACGTCCACGGTGACGCCGTGTCCGAACACCGGGTCGGTGCAGTGCAACGTCGCGTCGGCGACGGTGGCCTCCACGCCGAGCCCGGCCAGGCGGCCGGCGATCGTGGCGAGATCCTCCTCGGCGGCACAGCTCAGATGGAGCGCGCCGAGGTGCCGGTAGCCACCCTCGACGATCCGGATCTGCACCGGCCGGTCCGCGGTGCCGAGGACCCCGTCACCGTGATGGACCAGGCCCCGGCGCTCCCAGAACGCGACCAACGTGGCCGGGTCCGGGACGCGCAGCTCGATGTCGAGCAATCCGTTCAGGCCCATGGTCGTCCCCCTAGGTCGGCGCCGCTCGTGAGCGAGTCGCCGAAGTCTGGCGACGTGATGAGAATCTCGTCAATACTGGGAGTTCTCTCATTTCAGGGCGCTTCGATCGGGGACGCAGCGATGCCCGACACCGTCACCCGCGGTCACAAGAAGCGGGCTCGTACCCACCGGCAGTTGATCGAGGCCGGCTTCGCGGTCCTGGCCGACAAGGGCGCGATCACCGTGAGCGACGTGGTGGAGGCCGCGGGGCTGGCCAACGGCACCTTCTACAACTACTTCGACGACCGCGACGCCCTGCTCGACGCCCTGGCGGCGGAGTCGCTGCGCGACCTCGCCGATCGGGCCGCTGCGGACACCGAGGGCGCCGACCCGGCGGTGCGGTTCGCCGTTGCGAGCCTGCGGGTCCTCGAACGGGCGGCTGCGGATCAGCGCTGGGGCCGGGTGCTGGTCCGCCTGACCGACCCGCCGCGATCGTCGCGCCGAGCGCTCGCCCGCCACCTCCGGCACGACCTTGCCGACGGGCATGCGCAGGGTCGGTTCCGCTGGGCCGACGACGATCCGACGCTCGATCTGGTCGTCGGCACGCTCGTGACCGCCGTGCGCCGGCTCGCCTGGGGTGCGCCTCGGCCGGGGTATCCCGCCGAGGTCGTGGCCCGATTGCTCGCCGTTCTCGGGCTGGACGAGGCCGAGGCCGGCGCCCTGGTCGATACCGTCCGATCATGACCGCACGCCCCGCTGCCGACGTCCTCGCCGAGATCGAAGCGCTGCGGCGCGACGACGTGCGCTGGCGGGAGGGCCGGGCGTTCTCGCTCGTGTACCACGCCGGTGACGAGCTGGACCGCCTCGCCAAGTCGGCATACGCCGCCTATTCGAGCGAGAACGCGCTCAACGTCGACGCCTTCCCGGGCCTTCGCCGCATGCAGGCCGAGATCGTCGACACGGTCAGCGGGTGGTTCCACGGCGGTGCCGACGCCGCCGGGTTCTTCACCTCGGGTGGCACCGAGTCGCTGTTGATGGCGGTGCTTGCGGCCCGGGAGCGCGGCCGGACCGAGCGGGGGATCACCGAACCCGAGATGGTGTTGCCGGCATCGGCGCACGCCGCGCTCGAGAAAGCGGCGCACTACTTCGGCGTCCGGTCCGTTCGCGTGCCGGTCCGCGACGACTGGCGCGCCGACGTCGACGCAATGGCGGCGGCGATCACCGAGCGCACGGTGTTGCTGGTGGCCTCGGCGCCGCAGTATCCGCAGGGGGTGATCGACCCGGTCGTCGAGGTCGCAGCGCTGGCCGGCGAGCGGGGGATCAACTGCCACGTCGACGCGTGCATGGGTGGTGTCGTCCTGCCCTGCCTGGAGCGCCTCGGTCATGCCGTACCCCCGTGGGATTTCCGTGTGCCCGGCGTGACGTCGATCTCGGTCGATCTCCACAAGTACGGCTACGCCGCGAAGGGCGCTTCCGTGATCGTCCACGCCTCCAAGGCCCTGCGCCGTCATCAGACGTTCGTCACGGACAACTGGCTCGGCGGCCGGTACGGCTCGTCGGGCGTGTTGGGCACCAAGTCGGGTGGCCCGATCGCCGCGGCCTGGGCGGTGCTGCGCCACCTCGGCGACGAGGGCTACCTCGCGCTCACCGAGCGGGCCCGCCGCACGGCGGTCCGCCTCGCGGCGGGGATCCGGTCGATCGACGGTCTCGTGTTGCGTGCCGAACCGGATACGACCCTCGTCGCGTTCGGCGCGAGGCCGGATCTCGACCTCGACGCCATCGCCGACCACCTGGCCCGGCAGGGCTGGTACCTCGACCGTCAGGGTCCGCCCCCGTCGTTGCACTGCACGGTGAACGCCGTGCACGAGGCCGTGGTCGACGACGTCCTGGCCGACCTCGCCGCCGCGGTCGCCGCGGTCTCGACCGGAGGCTCCCGGGTGCGGACGACGGCATCGGGGGCGGCGTACGGCACCGTAGAATGAGGCCATGCGGCGAGGCGGCGCCGATCGGATCAGAGCAGCGTTCGAATCCTGCCAGCGACGGCAACTCGCCGTGCTCTGGCGGGTGCGCGCCGACGATGATCGGCTCGATCTCACCCTGGGCGATCCGCAGCAGCCGTTCTTCCTTGCGGCGGGCTCGAAGCTCGTCTGCGCCAGCATCGTCGCGCAGTTGCGCGATGACGGTGCGCTCGACTGGGACCGCCCCGTCGCCGAGTACGTGCCCCATCTGGATCTCCATCCGGCGCGACGCCCGAGTGGTGGTCATCCCGAGCGGCGGCGCATCGATGGGGGTCGCCACCGCCGTGGTCACCACGCTGGAGGACGCCGCTGTGCTGTTGGAGGCATTCTTCGGCGGGCGTCTGATCAGCCGGGACGTGCTCGACGACATGCAGCGGGAGTGGCACCGGGTCCCGGGAAGGCGTCCACGGGGCCGGGATACGACGCCTGCGGGTCGGTGGGGCGACGCTCCACGGCGCGTTTGGGACGACCGGAAGCGTGCTCGCGCGCGGGGCTCACCGTCGTCGGCACCCTCAACGAGGTGTCCGACCGCCACCGGCGCCGCGGACCGCGCGACCTGCTCGCCGCCTCGGTGCGTGCGGCGCGCTGAGACGGTCAGGGCGCCAGCCGCTGCACCGACCCGCTGCCGACGGCGTCGAGGACCGTCGCGTCGTCGTTGTGGCTGTGGGTGAACCCCAACTCGCGCTCGATGCGGATGGTGTCGGTCGACCGGAACGCGAGGATGTACGCCCGCCGCCATCCGGCGGTGTGGTTGCCGCCCGAGCCGTGCAGCACCCGCTCGTTGTGCACGGTGACGTCGCCTCGGGCGATCGGCGTCGGAACGACCACGTCGTCGGCCCGCAGGTCGGTGCCGAGCGCGTGCGATTCGCCCCGGTCGCCGAACAGCGGGACGTGCGGGCGCAGCGCCGGCTCGAGGATGGTGGCCGGCACGAAGCGCATGCAGCCGTTGTCGAGCGTGGAGTCGTCGATCGCCAGCCAGAAGGTCGCGGTCCGTCGGTCCGGGGTGTCGGGCCAGTAGGCCATGTCCTGGTGCCAGGCGAACACGGCATCGTCCTTGTGGGGTTGCTTGGCCAGCAACTGGTCGTAGTCGATGGCCATGCCCTCGCCGAGGAGCTGCGTGGCGACCTCGGCGCTGCGCCGCTCGAACACGTTGCCCTGCCAGGCCGGGTGGTAGCGGCGGGGCAGCATCACGTTGACGATCGAGAAATCCTCCGGGCGCCGGCCGTAGTCGCCGGCCATGTCGCAGTAGTCCTTGCCGGGCACGACGATCTCGCGCCGGAGGAACCGGTCGTAGGTGACGGACAGCTCGTCCACCTCGGCCGTGGTGAGCAGACCACGCAGGTGCACGAAGCCCTGCGCAGCGAACGCCGCCCGGTCGGCGTCGTCGATCTCGTATCGGCCGTCGGCCTGGAGCGTGCCCATCTGCACCCCTTGCGTCGCATGGCGTCTCGGGCAGGCTAGGGGATCCGTTCCGAACGGGAGGTCGCCCATGTCCGTGCTCCGCTGGGGGCTGATGTCCACTGCCCGCATCAACGCGAAGGTGCTCCCGGCGCTGCGGGCTTGCCCACGGGCCGCCGCCGTTGCGGTCGCCAGCCGCTCGCTCGAGGGGGCCCGGGCCTACGCGGAAGCTCACGGCCTGGAGCAGGCGTTCGGTTCCTACGAGGCGATGCTCGCCGATCCCGACATCGATGCGGTGTACGTGTCGCTCCCCAACCACCTGCACGCCGAGTGGACGATCCGAGCCGCTGAGGCCGGCAAGCACGTGCTGTGCGAGAAGCCGCTGGCGCTCGACGTCGACGACGTGGACGCCATCGCCGCAGCGGCGGTGGCGAACTCGGTGGTCGTGACCGAGGCGTTCATGTATCGCCACCATCCCCAGACCCGGCGCGTGCTCGAGCTGATCGCGTCGGGTGCGATCGGCGAGGTGTGCCTGGTCCGGGGATCGTTCAGCTTCCCGCTCACGAATCCCGGCGACGTGCGGCTCGACCCAGTGATGGGTGGCGGCTCGGCCTGGGACGTCGGCGTCTACCCGATCTCGTACGCCCGCACCGTGATCGGCCGTGCGCCGGACGCAGTGAGCGCACACCGGCACCTCGGGCCGACGGGGATCGACCTGTGGTGCCTCGGCACGCTGCACTTCGGCGACGGTGTCTCGGCCCAGTTCGATTCGTCGTTCGCAGCGCCCTACCGGACGAACCTGGAGATCGTGGGCACGCGCGGGCTCATCGTCCTCGACAACCCGTTCAAGCCGGGCCGGCGCTCAGTGGTGCGCGTCGGCCCTGCGGGCGATCACCTCGAGGAGGTGATCGTCGAGGCCGGCGCCGACCTGTACGACTACGAGATCGCCGACCTGACCGCCGCGGTGCTCGACGGCGCCCCGCTCGGTGTCGACCTCGCGGACAGCCGGGCGAACACGGCGACGGTGGTGGCGGCCCATCGATCGGCGGCGAAGGGCGGCATCCGTACCGCCGTCGGCGAGACGACGCCGTGAGCGGGCCGGGCGGGCATGCTCGGGGGATGACGTCGCCATTCGCTCGGGTGCTGGCGCCGATCACGATCAAGGGCGTCACGATCCCGAACCGAGTGGTGCGCACCGCGCACGGCACCAACATCGGCCAGGGCCGCATCAGCGACGACCTGATCGCCTACCACCTGGCCCGGGCGCGCGGTGGGGTCGGTCTGTCGATCATCGAAGCCGCCAGCGTCCATTGGACCGACACCGGGACGCTCCGCCTGCACGACGAATCCTGCATCGAGGACGCGGCCCGGTTGATGGACGCCGTGCGCCCGACGGGCATGCGGGTGTTCGCCCAACTCGGCCACCTCGGCCACGAGGGGGTGCCGATGCGGGCCGGCGAACGCCCGTGGTCGGCGAGCGAGGTGCCGAGCCTCACCAACGGCTCGACGTCGCACGCCATGACGATCGCGGAGATCGACGAGGTGATCGGTTGCTTCGCGCAGGCCGCACGGTGGATGGTCGAGGGTGGGGTCGACGGCATCGAGGTGCACGCCGCCCACGGCTACTTGCTGCAGGGCTTCCTGTCGGTGGCGACGAACCGCCGCGACGACCGCTACGGCGGTTCGTTCGAGGGGCGGTTACGCCTGAGTGTCGAGGTGCTCGCCGCCGTGCGCGCCGCCGTCGGTCCCGACGTGGTGGTGGGGATCCGCACCGGCGCCGAGGCCGACGAGGCCGGGATGCTGGCCGAGGACTGTGCGGACGTCGTCGCCGCGCTGAGCGACACGGGGCTCGTCGACTACGTCAACGTCACCTTCGGAAGCTGCCGGGCGGCCCACAAGATCATCGGTGCCATGCACGAGCGGGTCGGCTATGAACTGCCGACCAGCGAGGTGGTCACGAAGGCGACCTCCCTGCCCACCATCGTCACGGGCCGGTTCCGCACGCTCGCCGAGGCCGACGAGGTGATCCGGACCGGGATCGCCGACCTCGTCGGCATGACCCGGGCGCACATCGCGGACCCGGACCTCGTCGCCAAGACCCGTGCCGGACGGGCCCATGAGGTCCGCCCGTGCATCGCCTGCAACCAGGGGTGCGTCGGCGGGTTGTCGCTCGGCCGGATGGCGTGCGCCGTCAATGCGGACGTGGGCTTCGAGCGGGTGCACGACGGCGCGTACGAACCGGTCGTCACACCCCGCCGGGTCGTCGTCGTCGGCGCCGGCCCGGCCGGGCTCGAAGCGGCCCGGGTGGCGGCGCTGCGGGGCCATCGGGTGGTGGTGTGCGAGGCGGACACCACGCTCGGCGGCAACCTGCGGTGGTCGCGCCGGTTCCCCCACCGGGACGCGATCGGCGAGATCGTCGACTGGTTGGCGGCCGAGGTGGTCCGTCTCGGCGTCGAGGTGCGCACCGGCGCCCGGGTCGACGATGCGGCGCTCGCGGCGCTGGCGCCTGACGTGGTGATCGCTGCGACCGGAGCGGTGCGGGCCCGGCCGGCGGGGGCGTGGTCCTCGATCGAGATCGCCGCGCTCGATGCGCCCCCACCCGGGGTGGCCGACGCCGTGATCGTCGACCGGTTCGGGAGCTACGAGGTGCTCGGGGTCGCCGAACGGCTCGTCGGCTGGGGGATCGACGTCACCGTCGTGACCCCGTTGCCGATGCTGGCGGTGCGGGCGCTGCGGGAACTGGTCGTCGCCCCGGCGCTCGAGCGGCTCGCCGCCGGGCCCGGTCGATTCCGGGCTCGGACCGGTGTCGATCCCGGCGAGCCGCTGCCGGTCGCCGACCTCGTCGTGGTGATCGAACCGCAGCACCGGCCCCACGGCCTGACCGTGTCGGACGGGGTCGAGGTGCACGTCGTGGGCGATGCGCACGAGCCGGGGCACCTGTGGGGGGCGATCCGGTCCGGCAACGCCGCCGGCCGGGCCGTGTGAGCGCGCGCCCGGTGTCGGGCCGGCCGGTTGCGTAGGGTCCTCGGCTCGTGAGCGGACAGCGACGCCCGGCCCGTACCGACCGACGTGACCCCAAGGCCCGTCTGGCGGCCCTCGCCCTGCTCGACCGGGCGTTGGCGGCCACGAGCGACGACGAGCTCGTCGCGCTGGCCGACGGGCTGACCGAGGACCAGCGTCCTCACCTCGACGGACTGATCGCCGGCTTCGACGGCGACCGAGCCGGTGCCCTGCGGGCCGTCGCGGCGCGCGGCCGGCTCGACGGCACCGCCGAGGCGGTCGCGATCTTGCTCACCGACCGGGTGCTGGCCGATTGCATCGAGCAGCTCGGCGACGCAGCCGACCTCCCGTCGACCGACGACCTGCGCCGGGTCGCCCCTGGCCTCGTCGAGCGGCACGGGCTCGGGGCCACCCGGCTCATGCTCGCGTCGGCCGTCTGCGGGGAAGCGCCCGCCACCCCGACGCTGGTGCAGCTGTTGCGCCACGACGACCTGCTCGCGCTGCCGCCGGTGCCCCCGCCGGCCAAGCCGGTGAAGGTCGAGCCGACTGCGGAGGAGCTGGCCGAACGAGCCCGGATCAAGGCGGCCCGGGTGGCGCGGCGGGAACAGGAGCGGGCCCGCAAGGCCAAGCAGCGCTGAGCGCACCCGGCCGGCCGGTACCCTCCGGGTGCGAGGGGGGTCGCCATGTCGCCGGAGCTGGCCGAGCAGATCGCACAGCAGGAGTTGTTCTTCGCGTCGTTGATCACCGTGCCCGACGGGGTGGTGCTGCAGCGCGACGAACTCGGCGGGGTGCCCGTCGAATGGACCGAACCCGCCGGCGGCGTCACCGATCCCACCCGGGTGGTGCTCTACCTGCACGGCGGGGGCTACTCGAGCGGTCTGGCCGCCTGGGCGCGCCGGGGCACCGCTCGGCTGGCGCTCGGGCTCGGGTGCCGGGTGGTCGCACCGGACTACCGGCTGTCGCCCCGGTTCCCGTTCCCCGCGGCCCACGACGACGTCCTGGCCGTCTACCGCCACCTGATCGGCCCGGGCGGATTCGCGCCGGGCCGGGTGGCCGTCGCCGGGGACTCGGCGGGTGGTGCGCTGGCCGTGTCGCTGTGCGCAGACGCGCGCGACCTCGGGTTGGCGATGCCGGGATGCGCGATGACCAACTCTCTGTGGGCCGACATCGCGCTCAACACGCCGTCGCTCGACGACCCGGTGCGCAACCGCTTCGACATCCGGCGAGAGCTCGTCGTCGGGCTGTCCACCACGTTCCTGTCCCCCGGGGGGATCGACCCCGCCGACGGCCGCCACTCGCCCGTCTACCGCGATCTGCGGGGCCTGCCGCCGCTGCTCGTGCAGGCCGCCGGTCGGGACGTGTGCCACGACGACAGCATCCGGCTCGCTGCCTCGGCCCGAGCCGCGGGGGTACGGGTGACGATCACGGAGTACTCGGACACCGAGCACATCTGGATCCTCAACGGGCCGTGGCGCCTGCAGTACGGCGAGCGATTCCCCGAGGACGGGGTGCGCTGGGTGGATTGCGGGGCCGAAGCGCCCGAAGCGGTCACCGCCGTCGACGAGATGGTGGCGTTCGTGCGGGCCTGTACCGCCTGAGTCGTACGGGCGGAGCCCTCGGACGGCCGGAGCCCTACGACGGCCGGAGGTGGACGGCCACCCAGCGGGTGCCCCGCCGGGTCTCGTGCAGCACATGGGGCGTGCCGGCGGGGATGAACACCCAGTCGCCGGCCGAGATCACCCGAACCGTCCCGTCCACCTCGAGGCGCGCCGCGCCATCCACGATGATGACCCACTCGTCGTGGTCGTTGGACAGGTATTGGGCGCCGCCGAGGTCCCCCGAGAGGATCTGCTCGATGGTGGTCCCGTGCCGCTCGGCGAGTACCGAATTGTGTTCTCCAACGGCGGGCGCCTCCGAACCGTCGCCCAACCGACCCCATTGCACCGACGTCACGTCGAGCGACCCTATCGAGGTTGGCCGTACGGATCGGGGATCGACTGCACTGGCCCGTCGGGTGCTCGGGGTGCTAGGCGAGCGGTCGTCGGGGGACATCGGAGGTGGTCGTGCGTGGCGTGAGGGTGCTCGAGGTGGCCGGTTCGACGGCCGCGTCCTATGCCGGGCGGCTGTTCGCCGCTACCGGTGCCGACGTGGTGCTCGTGGAGCCCCCGCTCGGTGCCCCGGCCCGGCACACCGGACCGACGGTGGCCGGTCCAGCCGGGCCGGTGCGCGTCCGGCACGAACACCTCGACGCGGGCAAGCGTTCCGTCGTCGTCGATCTCGCCGGCCCCGACGGTGACGCGCTGCTGGGGTGGGCCGACGTCGTGCTCGTCACCGTCGACGGTGACCCGGTCGTCGCAACGGCGCTGCGGGACCGGGTCCGGGCGGTCCAGCCCGCGGGGGTGGTCGTCGCGATCAGCGGGTTCGGGCTCACCGGGCCGTACGCGCCGTGGCGGTCCTCGCCGCTCGTGGAGTGGGCTTCGGGCGGCTATCTCTACCTGAACGGCGAGCCCGACCGGGAGCCCCTGCAAGGGGGCGGTGACTGGGCGTCGCACGTCGTCGGGGCCACGGCCGCCGTCGGTGCCGCCGCCGGGGTGCTCCACGCGGCGCGCACCGGGGAGGGTCAACTCGTCGACATCGGGGCGATGGAGGCTACGGCGGCCGGTCACCAGTGGACGCTCACGATGTTCACCCACACCGGTGCGGTGAAGCGGCGGTGGGGATTACGGTTGGGGGAGAGCTTCCATCCGATGTGCCTGTACCGCTGCAGTGACGGGGCCTTCGTGTCGATCTGCGCCGCCAGTCGGGAGCAGTGGGAGCGGCTGTGTCTCACCCTCGAGGCGCCCGAGTTGCTCGTCGAGGAGGACCTGTACGCCCCGGCGGCCCGTTTCGAGCGGGCCGATCACGTGGACGCGGCGTTCGAGCCCTGGCTGTCGGCCCATACGGCCGACGAGGTCGTGGACGCCCTGCAGGCCAACCGCGTGCCTGCGTCCCGGGCGCAGGACTTCGTCGAGGTGCTCCACAGCGAGCACCTCGCGGCGCGCCACGCCTTCGTCGAGCGTCCCGACCTCGCGCCCGGGGCCCGGATGCCTTCCGTGCCGTTGCGGCTCGATCCCGGGCCGGTGCCGGCCCGATCCGCGCAGCCCGCCCCGGCGCTCGGCGCGCACACCGAGGCCGTGCTCGACACCGCCCGGGCGGTGGTCGCCGGCACGGCGCCGGCGCGGGTGTTCCCGGCGATCGATCTCGCTGCGGTCCGCGTCGTCGAGTGCTCGATCGCCTGGGCGGGCCCGCTCGCCGGGCGGACCTTGGCCGACCTCGGCGCTCAGGTCGTCAAGATCGAGCACCCGGCCAGCCGTGGCCTCGGCACGACCGGCCGGGCGAGCCAGATCGGCGGCAAGGCGGGCTGGGCGCGCGGGATGCTGCCCGACCCGCAGATCCGGGCCGAGATCTTCCCCGAGGCCGACCCCGGGGCGCAGTGGTGGAACCGGATGGGGGTGTGGAACAAGATGAACCGGGGCAAGGCCAGCTTGTGCCTCGACGCCAAGCCGGCGGCGGGGCGGGCCGTCCTCGAGGCGCTCGTCGCCCAGGCCGACGTGGTGCTGCACAACTACACCCCTCGAGGCGCGGCGTCGCTCGGGATCGACGCGGCGTCGCTCGCGCCGGTCAACGGTCGCCTCGTCACGGTGGCGATGACCGGGTACGGCGAGACCGGCCCAATGGCTTCACACTCGTCCTACGGTCCGGTGCTCGAGGCGTACGCCGGATTCGACGAAGCGACCGGCTACCTCGGCGAGGGACCGATGCGGCTCGGGATCGCCTTTCCCGACGCGGTCGGGGGCGTCCACGGCGCCTACGCCGTGCTCGCCGGCCTCTGGGAGCGGGCCTGCACCGGCTCGGCGGTCCACGTCGACCTGTCGCAGCTCGAGACCTTGCTGGCCATCGCCGCCGACGACGTGCTCGCGGCGTCGATCACCGGGACCCCGCCCGCCCGGTACGGCAATCGGTCCGTCGACGCGGTGCCCCAGGGCGTCTACCGCTGTGCGGGCGACGACCGCTGGGTCGCGGTGTCGGTGACCGACGAGGACGCATGGGCCGGTCTCGTCGGCCTGCTCGGCGCTGCGCTACCGGCTCCGTGGCGCAACCTCGATCCCGCCGGGCGCCGGGCCCATCACGACGAGCTCGATGCCGTCATCGCGGCGTGGACCGCGACCCGGACGGCGGCGACGGCCGCCGCTGAGCTGCAGGCCGCCGGGGTGGCGGCGTGCCCCGCGTTCACGAACGGCGACCTCGTCGAGGATCCCCACCTCGCGGCCCGTGGGTTCATCGTCACCTGGGATCAGGCCGGGGTCGGCCCGGCCCGGTTCCCCGGGTACCCGATCCACTTCGAACGTCACCGGCCCGAGGTGCGCGGCGCGCCCGCCCTCGGAGCCGACAACGTGGCGATCCTGCGGCGGTTGGGCTGGGACGACGACGCCGTCGCCGCCCTGCATGCCGACGGGGTGCTCGCCACCGCACCGCCGGGCTGAGCCGGGCGCGGTACCGGCCCGACGGGACTGCAGGGCCCGGTGGATCAGACCCGTTCGAGCCGGGCGGTGAACGCACCGGCGTAGGACCACCGCATCGCGTCGCCGTCTCGCCAGCGGCGCACCTCGATCCCGGGGATGCCGAGTGGACGCAGCACGAGTGCCGTGGTGCCGTCGTGGTCCTCGTACGTGCCGACCACGACGATCGGCGTGGTGAAGTCGAATGCCGCCACGTCGTGGACGCCGTTGTGCTCGGTGCCGTCGGCCCGCAGGTCGTGCACGACGCCGCTGTTGGCGATCACGACCCGGTCGCCCGCCTGCTCGACGCGCTCGATCCGACCGAGCATCGGATGGTCGTCGACCGCAGCATCACCGACGATCACCTCGACGATGCGCCAGGTGCCGTGCAGGTCGGGCGCGCCGGCGTCGACCGGTGTCGTGCAATCGGCCAGGACCGGCGCCGGCATGGTGTCGCCGTACCCCCCGGCCGGCGTGTGCCCCACAGGGATCTCGTCGACGGTCCGCACCCGCCGCACGCTAGGTAGTGGCAGTACGACTGTCAATTGGTTACGGTGAGCCCATGCGCTACGGCACCGTGGATCGCGACTACGCCCTCCGGCTGGCCACGTGGCCACCGGACGAGGACGGCCCGGCGTTGATGGTGAACTTCTTGCGCTACCGGGAGCGGGCCGCCTACGCCCACGGTGAGGCGCTTTCGGGGCGGGAGGCCGACGATCGCTATGCGCCCGTCGACGTGCTCGCCGACCTCGGGGCCCGGATCGTGTTCACCGGCGACGTCGTCGACTCGGGGGAGGTCTCGCAGGGGTGGGACCGGGTGGCGATCGTGCGCTACCCGACCCGGCAGTCGTTCATCGCCATGCAGCGCCGGGACGACTTCAAGGAACGTCACGTGCACAAGGAGGCTGGCGTCGAGTTCACGATCAACTGCACGGCCCTGCCCGAGGGGCCTGTCGCCGGCGACGACGGCGGGTCGGGAACGGTCACGTTCGTGCTGTGGCCCGAGGGCACGGTCCCGCCGGCGGTGCTCGAACAGGGCGCACGCCTCGTCGTCGAAGGCCGGGTGATCGGTGACGAGCGCCGCTGGGGACACCTCACGGTGCACTTCGGGCACCCGGCGCCCCCGGCACCTGCGGGGTGCCTGACGGTCGTCGTCGCCCCGGCCCGCGAGCGCCTGCGGGCCGCCATCGACGCATGGCCGGGTCGGTGACCGACGCCGCGAGTGCTCATGACGCAAACGGGGCTCCCGGCGTCGACGGTCGCATGGCGCGGCGGGCCCGCAACCGCGATGCGGTCGTGGACGCCCTGCTCGCGCTCTACGAGGAAGGCGACCTGCGCCCGGGTTCCGACGCCGTTGCCGAGCGGGCCGGGCTGTCGCCGCGCTCGGTGTTCCGGTACTTCGAGGACGTCGACGATCTGTGCCGGGCGGCGGTCGAACGTCAGCAGGAACGAGTGGCAGGCCTGCTGACGGTGGCCGCTGCACCCTCGGCGTCGCTGCGGACGCGCATCGAAGCCGTCGTCGAGCAACGGCTGGCCCTGTTCGAAGCGATCGGCGCGGTCGGCGTCGTGGCCCGGCTGCGCGCGCCGTTCCAGCCGGAGTTGGCCGCACAGCTGGACCGGGGTCGGCGGTTGTTGCGCGCGCAGCTCCGGCGCGCGTTCGCCCCCGAGTTCGAGGCACTCGGCCCCGAACGTGCCGCTGCGGCCCTCGCCGCCACCGACGTGCTGTGTTCGTTCGAGGCCCATCAGCTCCTGCGGCGCGACCAGGGCCTCGGTCGGGCCCGCATCGGGGCCGTACTCACCGCATCGCTGTCTGCGCTGCTGCGCGCCGAGCATCCCCCGGAGGACCGATGAGAGCACTGCGCACCCCCGACGACCGTTTCGTCGGCCTACCCGAGTTCCCCTTCGCCCCCCACTATGTCGACGTTGCTGCCGATGTCGCAGCCGAAGTAGGGGTCGACGTTGCGGCCGACGGCGATGCGGGCACGCTGCGGGTGCACTATCTCGACGAGGGCCCGGCGGACGCGGCACCGGTGCTGCTGCTGCACGGGGAGCCGTCGTGGAGCTTCCTGTACCGACGCATGATCCCCGTGCTCGTCGCTGCGGGTCACCGGGTGGTGGCCCCCGACCTCCTGGGCTTCGGGCGATCCGACAAGCCGGCCGACCAGGCCGACTACACCTTCGCCCGCCACGTCGCCTGGATGCGTGAAGCGCTGTTCGACCGCCTCGACCTGCGGGACGTCACCCTGTTCGGCCAGGACTGGGGCGGCATGGTCGGCCTGCGCCTCGTGGGCATTGCGCCGGAGCGGTTCGCCCGGATCGTGGTCGGCAACACCGGCCTGCCCGTCGGTGCTCGGCGACCCAACGAGGCGTTCCTCGCCTGGCAGCGCTACTCGCGCACGTCGCCGACGTTCGACGTCGGGCGGATCGTCAGCCGAGGCTGTGCCACGCCGCTGCCCGACGACGTGATCGCAGGGTACGACGCACCCTTCCCGGACGACACGTTCAAAGTCGGCGCCCGGATCTTCCCGTCGCTCGTGCCCACCTCCGACCACGATCCGGCCGAGGCGGACAACGTGGCCACGTGGGAGGTGCTGAGCCGGTTCGATCGGCCGCTGCTGTGCACCTTCAGCGACCGCGACCCGATCACCGCCGGCGGCGAGCGGGCGTTCATCGGGCGGGTGCCCGGGGCCGCCGGTCAGGCCCATGTCACGATCGCCGACGCCGGTCACTTCCTGCAGGAGGACAAGGGCCCCGAGCTCGCCGGCGTGATCGCTGCGTTCATCGCAGCGACATCCTGATCGCACCGGGTGCCGCCGGCAGGGCGCTGCCGGGTCAGGCCATCATCCCGCCGTCGATGCGGTGCTCGGTGCCCGTGATGTAGGACGACTCGTCGCTGGCGAGGAACACCACGAGCTGGGCGACCTCGTCGCTGGTGGCCACCCGCCGCATCGGGACGCCTTTGACCATCCGGTTCTGGTCGCCGACCTGGTCGAGCATCTCGGTACCGATCAGGCCCGGATGGACGCTGTTGACCCGGATGCCGTGGCGTGCGAGCTCCTGGGCGGCGGTGCGGGTCATGCCGCGCACGGCCCACTTGCTCGCCCCGTAGGCGAAGGCCCCGCCCGCGCCCTGCAGCCCGGCCACCGAGGAGATGTTCACGATCGAGCCGGAGCCCTGCGGGATCATGGCCTTGGCGGCGGTGCGCAGCCCGTAGAACACGCCGTTGCAGTTGACGTCCATCACCAGGCGCCAGTCGTCGAGGCTCGCGTCCACGAGCTTGCCTCGCCGGAAGATCCCGGCGTTGTTGACGAGCACGTCGAGCCGCCCGTGACGGCCCACGACGTCGGCCACGACCGCCTCCCACTGCGCAAGGTCGGTCACGTCGAGGTGGGCGTACTCGGCCGGTGCGCCGAGGGAACCGGCGACGGCTTCGCCCGCCTCGTCGAGCACGTCGGCCACGACCACCGCCGCTCCTTCGGCGGCCATGAGCCGGGCTTCGGCTTCGCCCTGGCCGCGCGCGGCGCCGGTGATCAACACGACTTTGTCCTGCATTCGCCCCATGGACCTACCGTACGCCGCGGTGGCCGGGGTCCGGCCCGGACCGAGGGGATGCCATGGAGCCACGGCCGTTACTGGAGGGTCGCCGGGCGATCGTGACCGGGTCGTCGCGGGGGCTCGGGCGGGCCTATGCGACGGCGTTGGCCGCCAACGGCGCCGCGGTCACGGTGAACGGCACCACCGACGATGCGCACGCCGTCGCCGAGGAGATCCGCACCGCGGGCGGCCGCGCCGTCGCCCACGTCGGGACCGTCGCGTCCTTCGACGGCGCCGAAGCGCTCGTCGGCGCCGCCGTCGACGCGTTCGGCGGGGTCGATGTCGTCGTCAACAACGCCGGCGTGATCGCCGAGCGGATGATGTTCAACATGACCGAGGAGGAGTTCCGCGGGCCGCTCGAGGTCGACTGCTTCGGGACGTTCGCGGTCAGCCGATTCGCCGTGCGCGACATGCGGCCCCGCCGCTGGGGTCGGATCATCAACACCGCCGACATCTCGGCCCAGACCGGTCTGCTCGGTGGCACCAATGTCGCAGCGGCCAAAGGGGCGATCCTCGGGATGACCTACACCTGGGGCGCCGAGCTCGCCCGGTGGGGGATCACCGCCAACGCCGTCATCCCCGAGGCCTACACCCGCATGCACGATCCGTTGATCCGCAAAGCGATCGAGCTCGCCGAGGCCCGGGGCGACGCGCACAACCCGAGCTTCGACGAGCGCGTGGCGCGCACCCCCAAACCCGACGAGATCACGGCGCTCGTCGTCTACCTGGCCTCGGACGAGTCGTCCTGGCTGAACGGCCAGGTGCTCACGATGACCAAGAAGCACCTCGGACTGTGGTCCCACGCGGCGCAGAAAGCGGCGTTGCGCAGCACCGCCGGCGGGTTCACCGTCGCCGAGGTGCGCGACCGGCTCGAGGCTGCGTTCGCCGGCCAGGTGGAGCCGGTCGGGATCAACGAACCCTGGTGATCGGCCGGGTGCCGGATGGGTGCCGGATGGGTGCCGACCGGGTGCCGGGCCGGTCACAGTGGCGGCGGAGCCCGGAGCGCTGCCACGATCGCGACACCTACGAGCACCTGGGGGAGGTGACATGGCCGCCGAGTTCGAACTGACCGACGAGATGCGAGCCGTTGTCGGAGTGGAGAGCGAGCCCTGGCCGGTGGAGATCACCACCACCAGCGTCCGGGCGTTCGCCCGCGGGGTCGGCTACACGGACATGAAGTACTACGACCTCGACGAGGCTGCGGCCCAGGGATACGACACGCTCCCCGCCCCGCCGTGCTACCTCGGTACCGCGGTGTGGATCCCGGGCAAGAGCGATCCCACGTTCTCGGGCCCCCGTAACACCGGACCGTCGCTGCGCCACGGCCTCAAAGGCCTGCTCGACGGCGGCACCGAGGTGGTCTACGAGCGCCCGTTGAAGGCCGGCGACAAGCTGTTCATGACCGCCAAGACCTCGAACCTCGAGGTCAAGGAGTCCAAGGGACTCGGCAAGATGCTGGTGGTCACCAGCGAGCAGACCTACACCGACCAGGTCACGGGCGAGGTCGTCATGCGCACCTACGGCCAGGCAATCTTCTACTGAGGGGGACGAGCACGATGCCGAAGTTCGCCGAAGTCAACGTGGGCGATCAGCTGCCCACCCTCGTCAAGTCTCCTGACCGTGCGCAGCTCGTGCAGTACTGCGCTGGCTCGGGCGACTTCAACCCGCTGCACTGGGACCAGAGCTACGACCAGGCCAAGGCCATCGGGGACAACATCGTCCACGGTCGCATGAAGTGGTCGACGCTCGGCCAGGTCGTCTCCGACTGGGTCGGCTCGAGCGGCTGGGTCCGCTCGGTGTCGTGCCAGTACCGGGGCATGGACATGCAGAGCACCGAGTGGAAGGCCACGGGCGTGGTCACCGCCAAGCGCGAAGAAGGCGGTCGCAAGATCGTCGACGTCGACGTGTGGACGGAGAACGCTGCCGGTCAGAAGACGACGCCGGGCAAGGCCGTCGTCATCCTGAACGACTGAGCCCGGCGGTGACGCCCGGCGGTGACGCCGAGGCCTTGGTCCTCGTCGAGCCCCGGCGCTTCGAGCGCCGGGGCTTCGTCGTGCCCGAGATCGGCGCCGGTGACGGACTGCTGCGGGTGGAGGCCTGCGGGCTGTGCGGCACCGATCACGAGCAGTACACCGGGCACATCCGCTCGGCCCATCCGTTCGTCCCGGGTCACGAGGTGATCGGCACGATCGAAGCGCTCGGCCCGGCGGCGGCCGAGCGGTGGGGCGTGACGGCCGGCCAGCGGGTCGCGGTCGAGGTGTTCCAGTCCTGTCGCGAGTGCGACGCCTGCCGAGCCGGTGTCTACCGTCGGTGCCGGCGAAACGGCATGGCGACGATGGTCGGCTTCGTCGACGTCGATCGCCGGCCGGGGCTGTGGGGCGGGTACGCCACCCACCTCTATCTGGGCCCCGACGCGATGCTGCTGCCGGTGCCGGCTGCGCTCGACCCGGTCGAGGCCACCCTGTTCAATCCGCTGGGCGCCGGCATCCGCTGGGGTGTGGAGGTGCCGGGCACCGGTCCGGGTGACGTGGTCGCCGTGCTCGGCCCCGGCGTCCGGGGCCTGTGCGTCGCCGCGGCGGCAAAGGAGGCCGGTGCGGCGTTCGTGTGCATGACCGGCCTCGGCCCTCGTGATGCCGAGCGTCTCGCGCTCGCCCCCCGCTTCGGCGTCGACCTCGTCGTCGACGTCTCGGTCGAGGATCCGTCCCGGGCACTCAAGCAGGCCACCGGAGGGCTCGCCGACGTGGTCGTCGACGTCACGGCCAAAGCGCCGAAGGCGTTTGCGCAGGCGGTGTCGCTGGCCCGTCCGGGCGGCACGGTGGTGGTGGCCGGCACGCGGGGTCCCGGCGGTGCGCCCGGGTTCGAGCCCGACCACGTCGTCTACAAGGAACTGCGGGTGATCGGCGCCCTGGGCGTCGACGTCACCGCCTACCGGGCTGCGCTCGAGTTGCTGTCGAGCCGCCGCTACCCCTTCGCCGATCTGCCCCGAGAGGCCGTCGGGTTCGACGCTGTCGAACCGCTGGTGCAGCGCATGGCCGGCGAGGCCCCGGGCCTGCCTCCGGTCCACGGTGTGTTCGTCCCCGACGCCTGAACGACCCGATCCCTGAACGACCCGATCCCAGAACGACCAGAGCCCAGAGAGAGCACGGAGGCAAGCGATGGCCACGAGACCGACGTTCGAGGTGTTCAGCGAGGTGGCCGCCCGCCGGATGACCGGGGGCGTGTCACGCAAGGGGATCGACGGCTATCTCGGGATCCGGATCACCTCGATCGAGGCCGGGCGTCTCGTGGCCGAGATGCCGGTGACCGACGAGGTGATCACCGTGATGGGCAACATGCACGGCGGCTGCCTGTCGGTGCTGTGCGATCACGTGCTCGGCACGATCATGTACCCGGTGATGCCCGAGGGGTTTTGGGCGGCGACGACGGAGTTCAAGATCAACCTGCTGGCCCCGGTGACCTCCGGCGTGTGCGTGGCCACCGGCGAGATCATCTCGATGTCCCGCCGGCTCGCCGTCGTTCGCATCGAGGTCGAGAACGAGGGGCGACTGGTCGCGGCTGCGCAGGGCACGGCGACGATCGTCGCCCCGAAATCCAAGGGCTGAACCGGTCCCGTCAGCCGGTCCGGGTGTAAACGTTCGTGACCGTGCCGACCGGGGCGGCGGTGAAGGTGAGCTTGAGCTGATTGCCGCTCACGGAGAACTGCGTCTCGCCGTTGTTGAGGCCGAGGCCGATCGGGACCTCGGTGCCGGCGATGCGGACGACGGCGTTCGTCGTTGCGCCGGTGACGACGAGGGTGGACCCGCTCACCCGGTACTGGCCGGTCGAGGTGACCGAACCGGTTCCGGTGAGCCCGCCGGGCGCCGTGCAGGAATACTCGCCGCGCAACGACACCTGGCCGCCGGCGAAGGTGAGCGTCAGGGGCCCGGTGCACGAGATCGCTCCGGCGCCGCCGATGTTGGCGGTGTTGGCGGCGATGACGGCTCCCGCATCGGCCACCCAGCTGCCGGCCACGTTGCCGCTGGCGGCCGCGGCGCTGGTCGCAGGCGCCGCCGTGGTGGGCGCCGCCGTGGTGGGCGCCGCGGTGGTCACGGGCGC